>Ga0310697_10000464_pt1 | contig 55831 bp, 47 predicted proteins | sample 172DNAGHGlowgp2_FD_203883 | JGI IMG/M metagenome (GOLD analysis project Ga0310697, IMG submission 203883) | Sheep rumen microbial communities from Palmerston North, Manawatu-Wanganui, New Zealand - 1728 DNA GHGlow gp2 (v2) (version 2) | ecosystem: Host-associated > Mammals > Digestive system >...
CCCCGCCATCCGGCGGGGACGCTCGTTTTCGCTGTCGTAGGCTCTACCCTACTTCACGATAAGTTTGCGCACTGCCATGCCGTTCTCGCCAACCATGCGGACATAGTAGACGCCACGGGCCATGGATGTGACATCGATGCTGACGCTGCTGTCGACATGCCAGCTGCCGCACACACGGCCGCTCTGGTCGACCATGTTCACCTCGGCGGGTTCGGCCACCTCAATGGTGACGGTGTGCGAAGCGGGGTTGGGGTAAATGCTGGCGCCGAGGGCGTCAGCGGTCTCTATACCCTCCTGGCTGCCGCTGCCGCCCGTGGTACGGAAGCTCACGCTCTGGCTCCACTCGCTGGTGTCCACGGCGCTGCAGATGCTGCGCACCGCCACCGTGTAGTTCGTGGACGGAGTCAGGTTGTTCAGGATATAGCTGGCGTTGCCGGTAGCCTCGAACATACGGTCGTAGCCCGTGCCGCTGACGTGCAGCTGCCACTTGCTGGCGCCGCCGTTCTCCTGCCATGTCACCACGGCCGACGTGCTGTCGATGCCCACCTCGGGCACAGCCACATTGGTCGGGGCGGTGCAGCCTTCAGCGCCGGCGGCCTCCGTCGTGAAGCTCACCGTCGTCCAGTCGGAGTATTCACCGAGTTCCGAGTCGCACACCGTGCGCACGGCAATGGTGTACTGCGTGGCAGCCGTGAGGCCGCTGAAGCTGTGGCTGCTGCCGCCGCTCACCGCCTCGGCATTGCCCATCGAGCCGTTCCACGTGCCTTCCACTATCTCGGCCTCGTAGCCCTCGGCGTAGCCATAGCCGGTGAAGCTCACCGTGGCCGTCGTCGAAGTCTTCTCCACGCTCAGGTCGTACGGCGCTTCGCAGTCGCCCGTGTAAGGCACGGCGATGTCATACACCGTGGCGTTGCACTGGCCGTCGAACACCACGATGGTGTCGCCGTCAGCCATTCCGCTCGGGTCGCTGATGCTGATGAGGGTCGAGTCGCCCTGGTACACGCTGAAGCCGTCATAGCTGTAGCTTCCGGCGGCCCACGTCAGGGTGACGGCGTTGCCCAGGCAGCTGTGAACCTCTTCGCTGCCGGTGATGTCGGCTATCATGTCGCCGTTCTGCCACACCTGCACCGAACCGTAGTAGCTGCTGTAGGGGGCTTCCACCGTGAACACGCACTCGCCGTTGGCGCAGCCCGTGCGGAAGCTGACGTGCTCGCTGCTGAGCGACTGGTCGTCGTCCGAGCAGACGCCCACCACCCACAGTTCATAGTTGGTCTCAGGCTCCAGCGCGCCCTCGTCGAACACGTAGGTCACGTCGATAGCCTCATAAGTGGTGGTCTCCTCGGTCGTCAGGTTCTTCACATACACGTTGTAGTGGCCGTTCACCGTGTCGGCAGTGGCGTTGCCGCTGTCCCAGGTCACGGTGGCCGTGGTGCCGGTGATGTCGCTCACCGTCACGTGCCGCGGACGCAGACAGGTCGGCGCCTCCACACAGGCGGTGTATATCTCGCAGCCCGCTCCGGCCCAGCTACCGGCGTTCACCACGATGGTGAGGGCGCCAAGCTCAGAGTAGATGGTGTCCAGGGCCGTAATGCTGCTGCTGCTGTTCAGCAACTGCTCGCCCGTCGTGCCTTCGCCGTCGTAGATGGTCAGCGTGCCGCCGTTCTCGGTCGGCGTGGTGAACCAGCCGCCCACCACGGCCACCAGGTCGCCCGCCGTCGCGGGACGCACCACGATGGTCGAAGTGCTGCCGCTGATGTAGCTGCCCTCGTAGCCGTTGTCATAGATGACCAGTCCGCAGCCGCTCACCGTGTCGGCGCCCGTCGCGGGCATCACCACCGTGCCGGCATAGAAGCCCTTGTGGACCCACTCGCTGTACAGGCCGCCGCCGCACGACGTGCGCACCCACAGCGTATAGTGCTGACCCATATTCAGGTGCGGCAGCACATACGTAGGCTCGCTAACAGTCGTGGCGCCTATCGAAAGGTCGCCCACCGGGTCGTCGTCCGTGAGCACCTGCACCTGCCACTCCGAAGCCCCCGTGGTGGTCCACGTGAAGTAGGTGCTGTCCGCGTTCAGGAAGTTGTGGCCCACGATGTTCATAGGCTCCGAGCAGTCGGGAATCTGCTTCACCTTGAACGATATGAAAGCGTTCCAGTTGGTGTAGTTCATCAGCTTGATGGCAAAGCGCACACCCGTGCCCTCATAGTCCTCGAAGCGGATGTGGTCGTACAGCTCGGCGGTGCCGCGGCCCAGGCCGTTCAGCGTGTCGAGCCACTCCACGTTCTCGCCGCTGATGTCGGCGATACCCAGAATCACCTTGTCGGGCGCGTCATTGCTGCCCCACAGGCCCACCTTGGCGTAGAACGACATCTCCAGCGTGTTGATCGGGGCGTCGAAGATGGGGAGGCAGAAGTAAGAGTTCTGCAGCGTGCCGTTGCCGCAGCCGTCGATGGGCGAAAGGAACCAGATGCCGTTGTCGGCAGCGTCGGCGTCGCCGCGCGGCTGAACACAGGGGGCCGAGAAGTACCAGCACGAGTAGTCGTCGTGCGACTGCGGACGGATCGTCCAGTTCGGGTCGTTCTGGCGGCTATAGACGTAGTTGGCCCAGTTGATGTTGAACTCGTTCTCCGTGTCTATGTGGATGGTCGAGCAGGGGGTCGAAGCCCTCAGCCTGCGGTAGGCCGACGTGTCCTCGTCGCCGCAGTAGGCGCGCACCCAAATCTGGTGCTGGCTCATCTGCTCCAGGTTGTCGAACATGTAGAAAGTGTCCGTGATGGGACTCTCGGTCACCAGCACGCTGTCGAAGTATACCAGGTAGCCCTCCGCGTTCTCGATGGGGTTCCAGCTCGCCTGCAGGTAGTCCACGTCGGCAGCCGAGATGTACAGCCCGTTGGGCGGTATGCAGCTCGGGCAGCCCGTCGCGGCAGCCCAGATGGTGTCGCCCGCGGCCGTGTTGCTCAGGCTGGCGTTGATCACCTCCACTCCGGCCACGTCAATCACTGTCACCGTGGGAGAATTCCACGAGTCGCTGTTAGCTCCGTTCTGTATCAGGTACAGCGAGTCGCCGTCGCAAATCTCCACCGTGCTGGTGCCGCTGATCTTGTCCAGCACAGCACTGCCGTTCATCATGAGGCTCACCGACATGCCGTCGCCAGAGTACGAGTAGGGGAAGTCGTTGCAGCTCACCGTCAGCTCGCAGCTGCCGCCCGCGCAGGCGGTGCGGAAGGTGACGCTGCGCATGGCCGACGTGTCCTCGTCGTCGCAGAGCACGCGCACACCGAAGGTGTACTGTGTGTTGGCCTCCAGGCCGTTGATGCTGTAGGTGGTCTCGCTCCACGGGTTCGCGTTCTCTATGAGCTCGCCGTCCAGATAGAGGGCCCACAGCGTCGCGCCGTTCTCGCCCCAGCTGAAGGTCGCGCCGTCGCTGGTGATGTCGCTCACCGCCACGGCGTCCGTGGGCATACAGGTCGGGCACGCATTGCCGGTGCTCCAGATGGTGTCGCCGTCGGCCGTGTTGCTCAGGTTGGCGTTCACCTGCTCTATCCCGGCCACGTCGGTCACAGTCACCGTGGGAGAATACCACGATGTGGTGTTCGCTCCGTTCTGTATCAGGTACAGCGAGTCGCCACTGCACACGCTGACCGTGGTGTTCCCGTTGATGCCGTTCATCACCACCGAGCCGTTCATCACAATGCTGAGCGAAATGCCGCCGCCATAGTACGCGGAGGGGAAGTCGTTGCACGCAATCGTCAGCTCGCAGCTGCCTTCGGCGCAGTCGGTCCGGTAGCTGCCGCTGAGGGCCGAGCTGCTGTCGCCGTCGTCGCACACGTTCTTCACCTGCACGCTGTACAGCGTGTTGGCGCTGAGACCCGTCACGTTATAGAAGGTGTCCGTCACACTGGTCTCGTATTCGCCGTCTATGAATATGGCATACTCCGTGCCGCCGCCGTTGGGCTGTGTCCAGCTCACGGTGAAGCCATCGCTGGTGCGCTCGCTGAAGACAAGGTTCCTCGGCTTGTAGCAGATGCTCCCGCTGCCAGCCACATAGCTGAACGTGGTCTTGGGCAGGAAGTCTTGCGCATGGGTGCTCATGCCGTGGGTGCACACGGAGGCGCCGCTCAGGGCCGCGCCGTAGAACGAGGCCTGGCCGTAGCTTCCGGCGGTGGTGGTGATGTCAAGCAGCAGGTTGCCGCCCTCGTAGGTGAATGCGTTGTCGAACTCCACCACCAAGGTCTCGTCCTGTCCATTCCACACCACCTGCGCCACCTGCGTGAGGTCGGCGCCCGTAATCACACCGCTCAACGACGTCGCCTCGGTGGCGCCGAGGCTGATGGTTACCGTGGTGTTCCAATCGACGGGGCCGCTCCAGCTGGTGGATGTCTCGCTCATGTAGAACGTGAGGCCGCTGATTGTGCCTCCGGTCATCTCCTGCAGCGAGTCGGCCGGATAGATGACCTGGTTGTGCTGGGCTGCGTCGACGTAGTAGCCGTAGACGGGGATGTACTCATCGGTCGCCGTCCCGTTGCCAACCGTCAGCTCAGCCTGAGCCCATGCCATCGCGGGCGCAAAGAGCAGCGCCGCGAAGGCAATCAAGTTGATAAACTTTTTCATAATATGTTATGTTAGTTAATAATTATGTTTCCTACACTATTACAATAATATATACCGATACGCGGGTATCGGTAGCCGCTGCAAACTTACACCTTTTTCGCCACAGGCAGGGCGAGGTGCATGCTTTTTTAACATTATTTATACTGCACTCAGAACGAGTAGACCATGCTGAGCGAGAGGCGGAGGTTGCCCACGGCGGCCGTGGCGTCGTGTTCGTACCAGCGGTCGCCGCCCGCCTTGACCAGACGGCCGTAGGCGGCGTGTGTATACTCTGCCTCGGCGGTGAAGCTGAGGCCCGTAAGCGTCGTGTATGTCAGCCGGGGCTGTATGCGCCAGAGGCTCTCGATGTCGAAGCCGCGCCCCATCACGTAGTCCTCCGTCCCGCCGCCCGAGGTGAGCGGGGTGCCGAAGTCGCCGTTGCGGCCGTAGCCCAGGAAGAGGCCCGGACGCCAGTGCCCTTCGCTACGCTCCACGTCGAGCCAGTAGGTGTCGAAGTGCCAGTCGCGCGCCGCAAACTGGTAGGGAACACCGCTGTACACCCTCATCAAGTAGCCGCCCAGCGAGCAGCCCTCGTAGAGGCTGTTATTGAACAGGGCCTGTGCCTTGACGGTGAAGCCTGGGCCGCTGTAGCGACCGAAAAGGCTCCAGCTGAACGAGCTGTGTAGTCCTGTCTGTTGCAACACTGTTGCAACAGTCGCAACCTGGGGCTGTATGGTCTTCAGGTTGGCGGCGTAGCCGAAGAAGAAGGCTCCCATGTTCCAGCGCACCTGCAGGTTGAGCTCGGGCACCAGGCTGTGGCGGGCGAAGAGGGTGCTGCTGGCGGGAGCGCCGTTGAGCAGCCCCTGGCTCATGTTGTCCAGCTGCCACGACGCCACGGCCACGGCCTCGATGCCGTGGACGCTGTACTCGTAGCGCACCTGCGGCTGGCGGGCATAGCAGTGGAACGGGGCCCCCATGTTCAAGGGGTTGGTCATGGGCATGATCTCGTGGATGACCATCGGGTACCAGTACTGGCCGGCCAGCAGACGGTGGTGCTGCCACCGCATGTCGATGTAGGCGTGGCGCAGGCGCAGGTTGTCGATGGTGGCGTTGGTGCTGCCGGTGAAGTCGCCCTCGACGTAGGCCGAGGTCCGCGCACCCAGCATGTCGGGGCCTTTGACGCGCAGACCCAGGCGGGCGGTGATGGCCAGCATATCGGCCTGCCAGCCGTCGTTGATGTCGTTGCCGAGGCTGTCGAGCACGACGGGCTTGGGGTAGAAGAGCATCATGTCCTCGCGCCCGCCCACCACCGCGCGGCTGTCGGCGTAGTAGTGCGGGTTGACGAAGCCGTGCCACTCGAGGCTGAAGGGACTCTGGGCATGTCCGACTAGTCCAACCAGTCCGACCAGTCCGACCCAAACTATCAGTTTCTTCATTTCTTGATGGCAAGTATCAGGCCCAGCGCCACGCCCAGCAGGGCGGCGAAGAGCACCTGCAGGTTGGCGGGCAGGATGAAGGTGATGGTGTGCGCCGGGAACCAGAAGAGGGGGATGGTCTTCTTGATGACGAAGTTCCACTGCATGTCCCAGTTCACCTTGTGGGCGAATATCTCGCGCATCTTCATGGGCTTGAGGAGCCCTGCCACGGTGCCGCCGTTGTCGGTGATGTGGATGTCGGTGCACTTGTGGAAGGTCATCATCACGGGGGCGAAGATTGAGTTCATCAGGACGCTGACGGCGAAGGCCACGCCCAGCTTGCCCCACGAGAATGCCGGGGCGGCAAACACCGCAGCGGCCTCCGTCCAGCCGAGGGAGCCGAGGAAGGCCGGCACGCCGGTCTTGAAGATGACCATGGCCATGGCGATGCACATGCCGAGGAAGCCCCACACCATCATGCGGGGCAGGACGCCGAAGCCCGGCTTGTTGTAGACCCCTTCGCGGATGCGCAGGGCCAGCATCTCGCCCAGGGTGGCGAGGATGGCGAACTTGAAGAAGGCCATGATGTAGGGGTGGTGGGCGGTGGCCCAGTTGAAGCCCTCGGCGCAGCGGGTCTGCGGGATGGCGAAGAGCGCCGCCACCACGGCGACACACAAGACGAGTATCCAGTCTGCTTTTTTCATAACTCTGTATAGTTGGCGTTTGTGAACGAAAGGGTGTATCGGCTGCCGCGGTCGGGCACGCTGGCCGAGAGGGCTATGTTGCGGTTCTCGTAGGTCACGGAGCCCGAGAGGGAGGCCCCGTGCGCGTTGACCTCGTACTCTTTCTTGATAGAGCCCTGACCGCTGAGGTTGGCCACATAGCCGTAGTCCTTTACCTCGACGGAGGCGAACTCGGCGGTGCCGAACTGGCGCGACACGATGGTGACCTTGGCGGTGTTGTCGTCGACGGCGGACACACTCACCGTGGCGTCGTCCTTGTAGACGAGGGCGGTGTCGCGCCAGACGCCGGCCGGGGTCTGGTAGCGGGAGTACTCGGTGGTCTTGCAGGTGTAGCTGCCGGCGACCTGCTCCACCGGGGAGGGGTCGCTGCAGCCCCAGAGCAGCGCCGCGGCGCAGAGGGCCGCCAACGTCAGTGGGAGGGGTTTGAGCATGGTGTTCCTTTCTTTTACAGTTGGTATGTGGCGCCGTCCTTGCCGTCTTTGACGGTGATGCCGAGCTCCTTGAGTGCGTCGCGGAGGCGGTCGCTGGTGGCCCAGTCCTTGTTGGCCTTGGCGGCGGCGCGGATGTCGAGGATGATGTGCATCAGGCCGTCCACGAGGTTGCCGTTGCCGGCCTCGGCGGCTTCGTCCCTCATGCCGAGAATGTCGAAGAGGAAGGTGTCGAAGAGCCAGCGCAGCTCGTCGATGTCGGCCTTCGAGAGCTTCAGCTTGCCGTCGGCGGCGCCGTTGATGGTCTTGGCGGCCTCGAAGAGGTGGCTTATGACCGTCGGGGTGGCGAAGTCGTCGTTCATGGCGTCGTAGCAGAGCTGGCGGAGGCCGGACACGTCGGCCTTGTCGGACTTGTCGGCCGGGCTGATGCGGTCCAGGGCCTTGTAGGCTTCCATGAGCTTGGCGAAGCCCTTCTCGGCGGCCTGGAGGGCCTCGTTGCCGAAGTCGACGGTGGAGCGGTAGTGAGCCTGGAGGATGAAGAAGCGGATGGTCATGGGCGAGTAGGCCTTGTCGAGCATTTCCTTGCCGTCCTTGTCCTTGTGGCTGCCGGCGAAGAACTCGTCGAGGGTGATGAAGTTGCCGAGACTCTTGCCCATCTTCTGGCCGTTGATGGTGATCATGTTGTTGTGCATCCAGTAGCGGCAGGGGGCGTGGCCAGTGGAGGCCTCGCACTGGGCTATCTCGCTCTCGTGGTGGGGGAAGATGAGGTCCATGCCGCCGCCGTGGATGTCGAAGGGTGAGCCGAGGTATTTGGCGCCCATGGCGGTGCACTCGGCGTGCCAACCGGGGAAGCCGACGCTCCAGGGGGAGGGCCAGCGCATGATGTGCTCCGGTGCGGCCTTCTTCCAGAGGGCGAAGTCGCCGGGGAAGCGCTTCTCGTCCTGGCCGTCGAGTTCGCGGGTGGTGGCGAGCATCTCCTCGATGACGCGGCCGCTGAGGCGGCCGTATTTGTGGGTGTTCTCCTGGTACTTGCGGACGTCGAAGTAGACGCTTCCGTTGGAGACGTAGGCGTAGCCGGCGTCGAGGATTTCCTGGACGAGGGCTATCTGCTCCATGATGTGGCCGGAGGCGTGGGGCTCGATGCTGGGGGGCAGCACGTTCAGGCGCTCCATGGCGGTGTGGTAGCGGTTGGTGTAGTACTGCGCCACCTCCATGGGTTCGAGCTGCTCGAGGCGTGCCTTCTTGGCAATCTTGTCCTCGCCTTCGTCGGCGTCGTGCTCGAGGTGTCCCACGTCGGTGATGTTGCGGACGTAGCGCACCTTGTAGCCGAGGTGGCTGAGGTAGCGGAAGACGACATCGAAGGTGATGGCGGGGCGTGCGTGGCCGAGGTGGGCGTCGCCGTAGACGGTGGGGCCGCAGACATACATGCCCACGCGTCCCTCATGCAGGGGACGGAAGAGCTCTTTCTGGCGGCTCAATGTATTGTATATCAACAGTTGCTGTTCCATATCAAAGTTCATTACATTGTGCAAAGGTACGAAGAATATTTCATTCTGGGGAAATCATTTTCAGGCCCACGATGCTGGCGACGAGGGTGGTGATGAAGAAGAGTCGCCAGAAGGTGGCGGGCTCGTGGAAGACGAAGATGCCGAGGAGGACGGAGCCTACGGCGCCGATGCCTGTCCATACGGGGTAGGCGGTGCCGATGGGGAGGGTCTGTGTGGCCTTGGCGAGGAGGACGGCGCTGAGCACGTAGAAGAAAGCGAAGCCGGCCATCCATTCCCAGTAGGGGACGCCGGCGAGGCCCTTGGTCTTGCCGAGGCAGAAGGAGAAGCCTACCTCGCAAAGGCCTGCGACAATGAGTATTATCCAGTTCATAGCTTATAATATTGGACTGCAAAGATACACATTTTTTATAAAAGGAGGCCGCGGCTGCTCCGGAGAGGGAGCAGCCGCGGCCGAAAGAGGGTGTCAACTCGCGAGCGCGTTAGCGCACGATGAGTTTGCGGACGGCGGTGCCGTTGGCGGTGACTACGCGGACGTAGTAGGCGCCGGCGGCGTAGCCGGAGAGGTCGATGGTGAGGCGACCGTTCTCGGCGTTCCACTTGCCGCTTTCGCGGCCGGCGGCGTCGAGGATGCTGACCACACCGTTCTCACCGAGGTCGACGGTGACGCTGACGGAAGCGGGGTTGGGGAAGAGAGCGAAGCTCTGGCCCAACACATCGTCGATGCCGACGTTGGTGGTGGTGACGGTACGAGTGGCCCACTCGGAACGCTCGCCGCTGTCGCAGACGCTGCGCACGCCGACGGTGTACTCGGTGTTGCGCGAGAGCTGCTCGATGGTGACGGAGGTAGCGGAGGTGGCGGTACCGGCGTTGGGAGCCGTCCAGTTGGCGCCTTCGACGATAGCCCACTCGTAGCTCTGAGCCGAGCCAGTCCAGCTGAGGACTATGGTGCTATCGGTGGCGGTGGCGGAGGCTATGACGGGAGCGTTGCACTCGACGGGCTGAGGACCGGGACCAGGATTCTGGTCGCCAATCTGGATGTTGTCGATGGCTGCGGGAGGCTGGTTGCCTTGTGAGAGGTCGTTGTGCCAGTAGAACACCAGGTAGTAGGTGCCGGCAGTGGGCAGGTTGAGCGTGTAGTCGACGTGCTGCCAGTCGGTCTGGTGGATGAGGGCGCTGCCGCCGTCGATGGCAATCCAACCGGAGGGAGCAGACGTACTGCCGATGCCGTTGTCGTCGTCAGCTTCCAAGTTGGCGCTGACGGGCGCGATGAAGACACGCAGGTAGTCATACAGCGTCGTGGTGCCTTCGCCGTCGGCCTTCCAGTCGAAGGAGATTGGGGTCTCACCGGCAGGGAAGTTGAAGGGCTTGTAGGCATAGGACGAGCTGGTCGAACCCACCGTGTAGCTATTACTGACGCCGTTGTCGTTGGAGATGTACATGGCCTGGGAGCCATCGTTGCTGGTGGCAGAACCGATGAACCAACCGTTGGTGCCGTTGGCGAAGAGCCAGTTGGCGTCGTCGCCGGCCTCAAAGCCGGTGGCGTATGGCAGGTCGACGCCGGCCAATGTCGTGGTGAAGGCGTACGGGGAGCACCATTCACCCTGTTCGGTGTCGGAGCAGTGTGCACGCACACGGACGAGGTAAGCGGTGGCTTCGGTCAGGCCGGAGAGAGTGACACTGACGCCGGTGGCGGTGGTGGTCAGCCACGTGGAGTCGGTGGCCACGCGGTACTCGACGTCGAAGTTGTTGGCAGAGGCGTTGGTGTCCCAACCGATGACGGCGTTGCTGTCGGAGACGGCGAGCAGAGTGACGCCCGTAATACGACGGCAGGTCTCGATGGGTTCGACGTGCATGTCGGTGATGTAGATGTTGTTGTAGGTGGTGTTCTGGATCACGATGCGGTTGCCGGAGCCGTTGTAGCCGTCGAGGTAGACCACATACTCGGTGGGGTTGCTGACATCGCTGCCGGGCATGCTGATGTTCTGGATGGGGGTGATGGAGTTGTCGCTCTCAAGGATGCCGACGGCGACCAGACCCATGCCGGCCATGTGGAGGCGGAACTGGGCAGTGTTCAGCGGCTCATCGATGGCGGGGAGGACGAGGCGACCCGAGGAGCTGCCGGAGCGCAGGTAGTAGGTGCTGCCGGTAGAGTAGGCCGTGAAGCTGCGGACCTCCCAGCAGGGAGTGAAGCCGGCGTCGTAGATAGTTATGATGTCGGCCTGCTCGACGTGGAAGGGGATGTGCTGGATCTCGCACTCGGTGTTGAAGACGAAGGTGTTGCTAACAAAGTCGTTGGTGTCGCAGTGGCCGATGACGCGGACCTGGTAGATGGTGCCGCTGGCGAGGTCGGTGAGCGTGACAGGGCTGACGGAGCCTGTGGCGGAGACCCAGTTGGTGTCGCCAGCGGGGGCGTACTGCACCTCGTAGGTGGTGTTGTTGCCGGACCAGATGACGTCAGCAGTGTTAGTGGTGATGTTGCCCACTACAACGACGGGGTTCTGGCATTCGTCGACATCGCGCTCGCAGGAGCCGAGGAAGCGAACGTCGGCGACCGAGGTGAGGGTGGTCTCGATCGACGTGGGCACTTCACCGTCGCTTGCAGCATAGCCGCCCACGCCGCTGTGGGCATAGAATGTCATGCCGGATACCCAGCTGGACGCGGTGTTGGTCACAGCGATGACGATGTTGTCACCACCGGTGGCAGGGATGGTCCACGGGGTGGTGAAGTTGACCGTCACCCAACCCGCGTGGTTCATGTCGATCGGTGCGTCATTGACCACCTGAGTGAGGCTGGACAGCGGAATGGCGTTGCCCATGACGGAGGTGGCGGAGGTGCGGCCGATGTAGACGCTGATGTTACGTGAGTCGACCGTAACGGGGTCTTTCACATGCCAGGAGAGGCCAGTGATTTCGGTCATACCTGCGACCTCGGATGCGGGGTAGAGAGCCTGCGAATAGCTGTTATAGTAGAGGCTATAGACGGGTATGTACGAGGTGTTGGCGGTTTCGTCGCCGACCACTTCGCTGCAGGGCTGGCTTCCGAGGGGCACGATGACGGCGACGGCGCTGTCGACGTCGCAGACGGTGCGGAAGGTGACGTTGTAGGAGTGGTTGGGGTCGAGGCCGGAGATCATGTGGTAGCCGAGGCCCTGAGCCGTCTCGGTAATATCTTCGACGGAGGGGTCGGTGAGGTCATGGAGAGTGACGAGCACGCTCTGGACCTCGTTGCTGCGCGGGTCGATGTCCCAAGCGAAGGCGGCAGTCGAGAGATTGCGGCTTACGAGGGTGACATTGGCTACGGGGTAGCAGCTGACGAGGGTCTGGACGGTGGCAGTGCGGGCATCGCTACGGCCGTTGTCGCAGACGTTGTAGACCCAGAGGTAGTAGGTGGCGCCGTTCTGGAGGCCAATGAGGACGACGGTGGTGTCGTTGTCGACGTCGACGCTGTCCGTGGCGAGGGCCTCGTTGTTGACCTGGCTGTACTTGACGCGGTAGGTCGAGGCGCCTTCGACGGGTGTCCAGTTGACGCGGACGGTGTAGGCCGTGGTGTCGGAAGTGGTGACAGCGGCAGGACGGCGGCAGGCGTTGATGCGGGTGATGTAGACATTGTCGAGGAGGCCGGAGTTGGAGCCGGAGGGCTCGACGAAGAGGAGATAGCCGGGAGCCGCGGAGACGCCGTTGATGGTGTCGGTCATGAGCTCGTGGGTGGTGAAGTCGTCATACAGCGAGATGCTGCTGTTGACGGTCTTGAGGAGGGTCCAGGTGGTCTGGTCGGCGGGGTTGGTGGCGGCATAGACCTTCAGGGAGCCGCTTTCGTGGTAGTAGTCGAAGGCAACCTCGAGCTCGTTGAGAGCGGCGGGGATGTAGGGCGAAGCGAGGACCATCTGCGGGGCAGAGGAGCCCTCGTGGTAGAGATAGACGGACTTACCCTGCCCGGCCCCGGAGAGTATGTACGGATACGTTGTTGTTTGATACCAACCTGTATATACGTAGTTCTGGAGAACGTTCCAGCAGAGGATGTCGGTCGAGTTGTTCTGGTTGGCCTCGAAGTCTTCGAGGAATGGTAACGTCATCTCGGCACAAACGGTGCGGAAGGAGAATGCGGTCCAAGCGGTGGCGGCGCCGTCGCAGACGGTGCGGACCCAGAAGTAGTAGAGGGTGTTGGGCTGGAGGCCTTCGAGGGAGACGGTGGGACCGTCGATGGTTTCGTACTCGGCCTCCTCGTCGTCGGCGGGAGCGTTGTTGGCGGTGCTGTAGACGTACTCGAAGGTGGCGTCTTCGGCGCCGTCCCAGGTGAGTGTGGCCTGGTTGGCGAGGAGTTCGCTGGCGGCGATGTTGCCTGGACGCTGGCAGGTGGAGACGCGGATGGTGATGTCGTCGATGTAGCCAGAGTAGCCATAGTAGCCACTGCCGGTATACCAGCGGAAGGCGATGTATACGTTCTCTTCGCCGACGGTGTTGGAGTTGGCGTTGCCGTAGAGTGTGTATTCGGTCCAGGTGCCACCGTTGGGCTCGGTGGAGAAGAGAGAGTGGAAGGTGTTGGTGTCGGCGGGGTTGGTCATGTAGCCGACATCGAGGCGGCGGCCGGAGTTGCTGAGGCTGGCCCAGAAGTTAATCTCGAGTTCCTCGACGTTGGTGCCCTCGGGCAGACGCGGGGAGACGAGGTACTGGACGCCGTAGGGGTAGAGATACATGCTCTTCTGGCTGCTGTGGCCGGTAGAGGTGACATAGTGGCTGCCGCTGCCGTAGTCGTAGACGGACCAGCAGAGGGGATCCTGGTTGAGGGGTTGCTGTTCGAAGTCCTCGACCAGCGGGAGCTCTTCGAGGGGAGCGCAGCCGGTGTAGACGCTGATGGTGTTCCAGAGGGTGTCGGTCTCGCCGCAGACGGTGCCGAGGCGGAAGTGGTAGAGTGTGGCGGGGGCGAGGTCTTCGATGGTCTCGGAGGTGGTGTTGACGGAGGCGGAGAAGGTGGTCCAGACGTCGGCGGTGTCGTGACGGTACTGGAGGACCCAGCTGGCCTCATCGCCGCCGGGGACCCACTGGAGCTCGACGCTGTTGGCTGTGACAGCCGTTACGCCGAGGTTGGGGGCGAAGCATTCAGTCTCGCATTCACCGAGGAAGCGGATGTCGGCCACGGAGGAGGCGGTGTAGGAGCTCGAATAAGCGCTAAAGCTGGCCGCCGTGCTCGGCGACGCACCATCGCTATAGGCATAGATGCCAACACCCTCGTGAGCGGCCCAGGTGACGCTGTTCCACTGACCGGTCTTGTTGGCCACCATCACCACCAGGTTGCTACCAGAGGCGCTGACGGGGAAGGGCTGGTCGAACGTGACGGATGTCCAGCCTGTCTGGTTGACGCTGAGCTGGCCATTGGTGACGACCTTGGTGAGGGCGTTGGTGTCGATGGGGCTGTTGGCGTCGAGGGAGGTCCGGTTGGTGAATCCGATGAAGACGTCGATGGTGCGAATCGGATGATTAGACGCCGGGGAGGTGACGTTCCACGAGAGGCCCGAGATGGCGGGCATGCTGGAGACGGCGGCGGCGGGATAGAGAGCCTGCGAGACGCCATAGTTATAGAGGCCATAGAAGGGGACGTAGGAGGTGGTGGAGCCGGAGCCGGTCACCTCGCCGCAGGAGGAAGTGGCGAAGGGGAGGACGACGGCGGAGGCGCTGTCGGGGTCGCAGAAGGTGCGGATCTCGAGGGTGTAGGCGGTGGCGGCCTCAAGGCCTGTGACGAAGGTGGATGAGCCATCGGCATAGGCCATATCCCACTCGCGGAGGATGCTGCTGGAGTCGCGGAGGGTGAGGTGGACGCCGGTCTCCTCCAAGCCGCGTCCGTTGCCGGCATAGTTCCAGGAGACGAAGGCGGAGGTGTAGTTGACGTTGTCGACGGAGGCGTTCTCGACGGCATAGCAAGAGCGGTCGGTGGTGAAGCCACCGAGGTAGCGCCAGTCGCTGACGGAGGTGCCGCAGTTGGCGCGGACCCAGGCGACGTAGTTCTTGTTGCTAAGGAGGTCGGTGAACTGGTATGATGTGGCCTCGACGGCGGTGGCGGCGACGTTCATGGTGTCGGGGTTGCCGAAGACGCTGTCGATGACGACATCCCAAGCGGTGGCGCTGCCTTCCGGGGTCCAGTTGGCGGTGGCGCTGAGATAGGTGACAGCGCTGAAGGGAGCTGCGGCGGGGCGACGGCAGTCGCTGATGGTCTCGACCTTGAGGTCGTCGATGGCGCAGGAGCGGCCGGAGCCTGTGAGGAGGACGGCGAGGTAGATGCCGTTGGTGACGTCGGAGAGTGTGTCGCAGTAGATGTCGTACTGGCGCCAGCTGTTGCCGGAGGTGGTCAGCAGGGGATGGAAGGTGGAGCGGTCGTTCTGGCTGGTCATGTAGCCAACGACGAGGCCGGCACCGCCAGCCCAGAAGCTGATGTGGGCTTCGTTGGCGACGACGGGTATGAGGTCGGTGCGGAGGAAGTTGGTGTCGGAGGCACCGCTGGTATATAGACTAAGGTATATAGACCCTTCGGGGATGTTGCCCGGGGTGGACTGGTAGACGTGGGGGTAGGAGCTGTAGCCTTTGAAGAGGGACCAGCAGTCGGGGAAGGTGTTGTTGGTGTAGTCCTCGAAGCCTTCATGGAAGGGGAGAGTGATGGAGCCGCAGTTGGTGCGGGTGCTGATGGAGGTCCAGCTGGACCCGTTGCCATCGGAGCAGACGGCCTTGACGCGGACGGTGTAGGGGGTGTTGGCGGTGAGGCCGTTGATGGTGTAGGAGGTGGCGGTGAGGTTGGAGGCCACTTCCTGGGTGTCGGTGGGGCTGAGGAGCTCCACGGTGTAGGAGGCGCCGCTGTTGACGGTGTCGATCCAGGAGACGTCGAGGGAGGAGGAAGTGGTCTCTACGACGAGGTTCCTCACACGGCCGCAGGCGCCGGCCTGCAACTCATAGGCGAAGGTGCACTTGGGCAGGAACATATGGGGGGTAGTTTCGTAGGGGTCGCCATCGTAGGAGTAGCCGCAGATGGAGCGGTATTCGGTGGTGCTTTCGCCAACGAAATAAAGATGACTATAAGCTTCGCCCGGCATGGTTACAAACTGGACAACCAGGTCGCCGCCCTCGTAGAGGAAGCCCTCAGAGAAGGTGACGACGAGCAGGTCGCCGCTGGGAGAGAGCTCGTCGGAGAAGACTTCGGTCAAACTGGCCGTAAGGAACGATTCGTCGAAGGGGGTGAAGTTGTCGACGGTGCCGAGGCTGACGGTGACGTCGCCTTCGATAGAGTTGCTTCCACTACTGACATAGAATGTCAAGCTGGAGATTTCGGAGCCGACCATCTCGGCGAGCATGTCGGCCGGATAGACCATCTGGGCTTTCACGTCGGCATCGGCATAATAACTGTACACGGGGACATACTCGTTGCCTGCCGTCCCGTCGGCGACGGTCAGCTCTTCTTGAGCATGCACTCCTATCGGCAGCCAACTCAGGGCTGTCAACAGGGTCAAAAAAGTAAGAAACTTTTTCATAATTGTTGTGTTTTGGGTTAATATTGAATTTTGTTCAGTGTTTCTATCTCTTTGTTGCAAAACGCATTCCGCTCTCGAAGGCGTTGTTGCAGTATGAGACCAAAGGTATGTAATATTTCGGAAACGGCAAAATTTTTAACACTTGTTAGTTCAGTTAAGAGTTATGAGGTATGAGTTAGGGGTTATGGGTTATGGGTTGGTTTTGGTAGACAGTAGGCAGTAGTTAAGTAGTTAAGCCGAATGTGAGTTCGGTTAAGGGTTAAGAGTTAAGGGTTAAGGGTTAGGGGTTGGTAGACAGTAGGCAGTAGTTAAGTAGTTAAGCCGAATGTGAGGGGGGGGAAGGTGAGAGGTGAGAGGTGATAGGTGATAGGTGATATTTTTTTTGGGGGGGGTGGGGAGTTGGGTGGGGGAATTTTTGGGGGTGTTTGCTGCAACATGGTGTGCGGATTGGTTTTTTTTGTGTAACTTTGCCGCAGCAAAAGAAAGAAAGGACAGTACACATGGAATTCAAACTCAACAGCATAGAGGAAGCCATCGAGGACTTCCGCGAGGGCAGGTTCGTGATTGTGGTCGACGACGAGGACCGCGAGAACGAGGGCGATTTTATCATGGCGGCCGAGAAGATTACGGCCGAGCACGTGAACTTCATGCTCAAAAACGGGCGCGGGGTGCTGTGCGCTCCGATTACGGAGCAGCGCTGCCACGAGCTGAACCTGGACATGCAGGTGCACGACAATACGTCGCTGCTCGGGACGCCGTTCACGGTGACGGTGGACAATCTGGGCGACGGGTGCACGACGGGTGTGTCGATGCACGACCGTGCGTCGACGATAAGGGCGCTGGCAGACCCGGCGACGAAGGCCGACGACCTTGGGCGTCCCGGCCACATCAATCCGCTGCGTGCGCGCAACGGAGGTGTGCTGGTGCGTGCGGGCCACACGGAGGCCGCTGTGGACCTGGCCCGGCTGGCGGGGCTGCGTCCGGCCGGCGCGCTGATAGAGATTATCAACGACGACGGTACGATGGCGCGGATGCCGCAGCTGCAGGAGGTGGCGCGGCGGTTCGGGCTGAAGATTATCACAATCAAAGACCTTATAGCCTACCGGATAGCGCACGAGACGCTGGTGCGGAAGGAGCAGGAGGTGTTCCTGCCGACGCGGTGGGGCAATTTCCAGCTGATGGCGTATACGCAGCTGGACAACGGGACGACGCACATGGTGCTGCGCAAGGGCGAGTGGGCCGAGGGTGAGCCGGTGCTGGTGAGGGTGCACTCGAGCTGCGCGACGGGCGATATCTTCGGTTCGTGCAAGTGCGACTGCGGAGAGCAGCTGCACAGGGCGATGGAGATGATAGAGGCCGAAGGGAAGGGCCTGATAGTGTATATGAGCCAGGAAGGGCGCGGGATAGGCTTGGTGAACAAGCTGAAGGCCTACCACCTGCAGGAGCAGGGGTTGGACACGGTGGACGCGAATATCAAGCTGGGGTTCAAGGCCGACGAGCGCGACTACGGCATCGGGGCGCAGATACTGCGCGACCAGAAGGTGTCGAAGATGAGGCTGATAACGAACAACCCGGTGAAGCGGACCGGCCTGGAAGGGTACGGTCTGGAGGTGACGGAGATAGTGCCCATCGTGGTGGAGCCGAACCGATACAACGAGCGTTACCTGAAGACCAAGCAGGAGCGCATGGGTCACAAGCTGCACATGTCATGAAGATAGCGCTGATAGGGTACGGGAAGATGGGTCACGCGGTGGAGAAGCATGCGGCGGCCCATGGGCACCGTGTGGTGCTCACGCTGGACAAGGGCGAGGAGTGGCCGGAGCGGATAGATGCCGACGTGGCCATAGAGTTCAGCACACCGGCGACGGCAGCCGACAACGTGCGGCGCTGCATAGAGCGGGGGGTGGCGGTGGTGTGCGGCACCACGGGGTGGTACGACCGATACGAGGAGGTGAGCGAGCTGTGCCGCGAGAAAGGGGGACGGCTGCTCACGGCCACGAATTTCAGCATAGGGATGAATATCATGTTCGCCCTCAATAAGAGGCTGGCTGAGCTGATGCGCGGGCGAGCCGACTACACGGTGGACATCGACGAGACACACCACATACACAAACTGGACGCCCCGAGCGGCACGGCGCTGACGCTACGGGAGCAGGTGGTGGACTGCGGCGGCCGGGAGCCGTCGGAGGTGGCCATCAGCTCGCACCGGATCGGGGAGGTGCCGGGGACGCACACGGTGCGCTACAGGAGCGCCATAGACACCATCACGCTGACCCACGAGGCGCACAGCCGCGACGGGCTGGCGCTGGGGGCGCTGATGGCCGCAGAGTGGCTGACACAGGCGGCGGCCGGGGTGTATGGGATGGAAGAGGTGGTGGGGGGGAAGGGTTAAGGTTTAAGGTTTATGGGTTATGGGTTATGGGTTATAGGTTATGGGTTATGGGTTATGGGTTATAGGTTATGAGTTATGAGTTATGAGTTATGAGTTAAGAGTTATGAGTTAAGGGTTAAGAGTTATGAGTTAAGGGTTAAGAGTTATGAGTTAAGGGTTATGGGTTATAGGTTATGGGTTATAGGTTATGGGGTATGGGTTAAGAGTTAAGGGTTAGGGGTTAAGAGTTATGGGGTATGGGGTGAGAGGTGATTTTGGGGTGGAGAGGGGGTAGAGTAGGGGTAGAGAGGGGGTAGAGGGGACCCAGAGGGGACCCAGAGAGGACCCAGAGGGGATGGGGGGTGGTTTGAAGTTGAATGTTAAGGGGTGAGTTGGGAGGGATGGGGATGATAAGTGTCTAATATTAAGATAATGACTACAAGCGGACGACCGAACGGATGGGTGCTGGCAGTGCTGACGCTGCTGCTGGGGCTCGTGATGGTAGGGAGTTGCATGCTTGGAGCCGTGGATTTCGGGTGGCGCGACCTGTGGCACTCGCCGATATTCCTGCAGCTGCGGCTGCCGCGGGTGATTATGAGCGCCCTGACGGGCGCGGTGCTGAGCGTTTGCGGCGCGGCGTACCAGAGTATCTTCCGCAACCCCCTGACAGACCCTTACGTGCTGGGTGTCTCGAGCGGAGCTTCGCTTGGGGCCGCGGTGGCGATTCTCCTCGGGCTGGAAGCCTGGCTGTGGGGAGTGGGCGGCATGGCGTTGGCGTCGGCGCTGCTGACGGTATGGGTGATATACCGCATTGCGTCGCTCGGCGGACGCCTCCACACCACGACACTGCTCCTGACGGGCGTGTGCTTGACGCTGCTCATCTCGGCTGTCATCTCGTTCCTCATGGTGATGAACCAGGAGAAGATGGACAGCATCATCTTCTGGACCATGGGCTCGTTCGGGAGCAGCACGTGGACCGACGTGGCGCTGCTGGCGCCTGTGGCCGTGGCAGGTACGGCGGTGGTGGTGTGGCACGGACGAGACCTGAACCTGCTGCTGGCCGGCAGCGAGGCGGCCCGCAGCATGGGTGTGGAGGTGGACCGCGTGAAACGCCGGCTGCTGCTGGCCACGACTCTCATGGTGGCCTTCGCGGTGAGCGCGACGGGTGTGATAGGCTTCGTGGGCCTCATAGTGCCCCACGCCGTGCGTCTGGTGGCGGGGCCGGACAACCGCAAGGTGGTGCCCTACGCGATGCTCTGCGGCGCTATCTTCGTGACCGTCTGCGACACGCTGGCGCGCACCCTGCTGCGCCCAAGCGAGCTGCCCGTAGGCAGCCTGACGTCCATCATAGGGGCGCCCCTCTTCATATACCTCCTCTACCGCAACAAGAAAGCCTTCTGACGCCTATGACCCTCGAGATGCAACATATCAGCGTGAGCTTCGGGAAGAAGGCTATCCTGCACGACATAAGCAGCGTCGTGGAGGAGGGGAGCATGACGGCCGTGATGGGGCCCAACGGATGCGGCAAGACGACGCTGCTGCGCTGTGTGGCGGGCCTGCTGAAGCCGCAGAGCGGCGTGGCCCTGGTAGACGGGCGGTCGGCACAGGCCTACACGGCCCGAGAACTGGCCCGGCGCGTGGCCTTCGTGAGGCAGCAGCAGTCGACGGACTTCGACTTCACGGCCGAGGAGATAGTCCTCATGGGCCGCAACCCCTACCAGAGCCGCATGCAGGGGGACACGGCCGAAGACCGCGCCATGGTGGAGCGCTGTATGCGGCAGACAGGGGTGTGGCACCTGAGAGAGGCCCGGCCCGCGGCCATGAGCGGCGGCGAGCTGCAGCGCGTGATGATAGCACGTGCGCTGGCACAGGCGACTCCCCTGCTGCTGATGGACGAGCCGGTGTCGAACCTGGACATAGCCCACCAGATAGAGCTTATGCGGCTGCTGGGCGAGGCCGACGGACGCACGGTGCTGATAGTGATACACGACATGAACCTGGCCCTCCGCTTCTGCCAGCGCCTGCTGCTGCTGCACGACGGGCGCTTGGTATACGACGGTCCGACGGCCGACGGCCTCACGCCGGAGAACATAGCCCGGGTCTACGGCGTCGGCTCACACCTGGCCGACGGGAGGATAGTGCTGGACTATTGAGTGTTAAGTGTTAAGTGTTAAACGTTAAGTGTTAAGTGTTAAACGTTAAGTGTTAAGTGTAAGTGTTAAGTGTTAAACGTTAAGTGTTAAGTGCAAGTGCTAAGTGTTAAACGTTAAGTGTTAAGTTGGAGAGTATGATTTTTACGACAGACAGGACCTCGCTGACCGAGGGCGAGGTGATAGAGATACGGTGGGACTGCACGGAGGCGGAACGCGCCGAGCTGACCATCGACAACGGGTACAAAGCCACGGCCATCACCCTGGAGACGGCCGGGAGCAAGCGTTTCAGGCTGAACCGGTCGAAGGGGAAGACGCGCCTCACGATGACGGCATGGGTCGGAGGGAAGAGCTACAGCAAGACGATAAAGGTGACGGTGAGGGAGATGCCCGTGACGCGGGCCGAGGCCGTGGACGGCAAAGGACGCCCGCTGGGTAGCCTGGGCGAGTGGTGGCAGCAACGCGCGGTGCCGAAATGGCGTGCCGCCAAGGCTCGCTGGAGCGCGAACTGGAGCGCCATGCCCGAAGGCAAAAGGATGGCGGCCAAGATACTGATGATCATGGCCGCCCTGATGCTGCTCACCGCCCCTGTGCCGCGCCTGTTTCCGCTGGCGCTGGTGGGGCTGATGATCTACCTGGTGATCGTCATCACCAAGAGATAGTTCACTTCAGGTCTATGAACGGGACCGCGTTGCCGAGCATGTACTGCGGCATCTTGCCGTCCCATTTGAGGACCGCCTCGTAGTTTACGAGTTTGGGGTTGCGCTCGAGGGCGTTGGCCTTGATACGCATGGCCTCGGCTTCGGCCTCGGCGGCGATCTTGGTCTGCTTGGCCTTCTCCTCGACCTGGATGGTGACGTTCTTGGCCTTCAGGGCCTCCTGCTCGGCGACCTGCTTCTCCTTGATGGCATTCTCGAACTGGTCGTCGAAGTCGATGTCGACGAGCTGGAACTGGATGTTCATGAAGTAGTTGCTGTCGAGTGTTTGGCGCAGTGTGGCTTCGATGTTGCGGCGCACGGCGTCGCGGTTTTCCACGATTTCGGTGGCGGCGAAGTTGCCGAACGACTCCTTCATGGCCGAGCGGACGAAGGGCACGACGATGCGGTTGTGGTAGTCGTCGCCGACATTCTTCATGAGTTTGCTGACGTTCTCGCGCACGAGGTCGTAGTTGATGGTGTAGTCCACCTCGGAGGTCTGCACGTCGCGGGTGTAGGAGTTCTCGTGGCCGTCGAACTTCTTCTGCTGGACGTTGACACGCTTGATGGTCTGGATGAAGGGTATCTTCAGATGGAGACCGTCTCCGATGACCTCGTCGCTCATCTTGCCGAAGGTGCTGAGGACACCGCGCTCGGTGGAGCGGATGGTGTAGAACGAGGAGAAGATAACGATGATGGCCAAGAGGCCAACGACGCCCCAAAGGATGAAGCGTCCTGTCTGTTTGTCGTCTTTGAATCCTGGCATAATTGCAATATGTTTTTGATGGGTTAATGAATTCTGTATTGCCGCTACAGCTCCATGAGTTTCAGGAAGGAGGCGGGGACCGGGGTTTCGAAGCGGAGGCGCTTGCCGGTGACGGGGTGTGTGAAGCAGAGGCGGAAGGCATGGAGGGCCAAGCGGCTGATGGGCGAGACGTCGTCCTTGTAGCCGTATATGGGGTCGTGGACGACTGGGTGTTTGAGGTCGCGTAGGTGGACGCGGATTTGGTTGCGGCGGCCGGTGTCGAGGCGCAGTTCGACGAGGCTGTAGCGGCGCGACGTCTGGCGCACCTCGTAGTGGGTGACGGCCAGCTTCCCGCCGTTGTCGACTGGCGAGGAGAGGACGCTGTACTCGCCGTCGGTGAACCACGAGCGCACCTCTCCCCTACCCTGCTCGAGGTGGCCCCAGGCAACGGCGACATAGCGGCGGTCGAAGACGATGCCTTTCCAGTCCTCCTCGAAGCGCTGGCTCACCTCCTTGCTTTTGGCGACGAGCATGAGGCCGCTGGTGTCGCGGTCGAGGCGGTGCACGACATGGGCATGGCAGTGCTGATGGGTGGCGGCGAGGTACTGGTTGAGGACGGATATGACGGTCTTGTCGGCCGGGTGCTTGCTGTAGGAGAGCAGACCCTCGTGCTTGTTGACGACGAAGAGGTGCTGGTCTTCGAAGACGATGTCGAGGTCGCGAGGACGCAGACGGTCGCGGAAGGAAGCCTTCTCGATGGAGACGCGCATGCCGGGCTGGAGGGGGTAGTTGAACTGGCTGGTGCGGCGTCCGTCGACGTAGACATTATGGGCCAGCAGTTCCTTGACCTTCGTGCGTGAGGTGTCGGGCATCTTCCCTATCAGGAACTCCAGCAGTCCCTGTGCTTCGGTGACGGCATATTCTTGCTTCTTCATGGAACTATATGTATCGTTTGATTATTTGTTCGAGATTGCCCACAAGATAGAATGGCAGATTGACGAGACGGAACGGCTTATGAAGGCGGGTAGTGACGACATCGTTGACAGAGAACTCGCCAGACCATACCCGTACAGCAAAGCCAATCGGGGCCTCGTCGAGGAAAGAATGCAGCGATCGAAGATGACTATTCTGTCCGGACTTCACCTCGATGGGTATCAGCCGGGAATCCATGTTCCACACAAAATCCACCTCGGCACCGCTTTCGCCTTTGCCACGCGTCCAGAAACAACGCGTCTGGTTGATGTCATTATTCAAGGTGAGAAGTTCCTGTGCCACTACCTGTTCGCCTATTTGTCCGCGCCATACATCAAGAATGTCCTTGGCGCTGATGAGGTCGTTCCTTACCTTGGCAACGTAGTTGACGATACCCGTGTCGAACCAGAACAGCTTTGGCATCCGCCTGGTCTCCGGCATAGCCGGGACTTGTGTCGATGTTGTGGGATAGGACAGTTCGAGCAGCATGGCTTTCTGTAACAGCCGAAAAGCCTCGCCAACCTCGCGGGATTTGTACTCTGACCCCTCGAACTTGCCGAGAGTAATGGTAGAACCCGCACGATAAGGGGCATACTGCAGCAGGAAACGTACCGTCTCGCTCAATTTCGACGTGCGGGTGTATTTTTCCACATCGTCGATATAGCTTCTCACAAGCCGCCGGAAAATATGGTCAACCGACAATACATCGCCGCTGTCGGCAAAATGCTGCACCACCTCAGGCATACCTCCTATAACGCAATACTGGTTGAAATACGCCATGTACTCCTGGTGGAAGGGTGGGGTGTATTCGGGATTCTTCATCACCTCCAACTGTTCACCATGACCTGTGGCGGCAACGAACTCCTGGAAAGAGCAGGGTCTGACAGGCAGATAGTCCACTCGTCCCACAGGGAAGGAGGTCTTGACATCCACTATATTTTCCAACAAAGAACCTGCGGCGACAATGTAGACATAGGGAGCGTCCTCGTAGAAATAGCGAAGCCTGGCGATAGTCTTGGGAGAGTTTTGGATTTCGTCGAAGAAGAGCAAAGTTGTACCCAGGCGCTGCCTTACGCCCTTGCGGGCAAAGAGGAGCGTCATGAAGGTATCCATCGGCAGCTCCATTTCCACCAGCTCTCGATCATCTTTACGTTCAAGATTAAAATAAAGATAGTTTTGAAAAGAACTACTGAATTCCTGTACCACGGTTGTCTTCCCCACTTGTCTGGCCCCACGTAATACCAAAGGAAGATGTTTTTCGCTCATCCTCCATGTGTTTAAGTCATTTAGTATAAACCTATTAAACATCGCCTACATCGTATTTACCTGCTGCAAATATACATAATTTGATTGAAAATCGAGGATAGAATTAAAAAAAAATGTTTCAAATTTTGGGATAAATTGAATTATTATCGTTGCAAAATCTGGTATATGGTACTTTTTTTCATCAATAATTATTTTGTTTCAGGAAAAAGTTGTACTTGTGCACCGTCGTTCCACCCGCCGAAGCCGCGACAGACGGGTATGCGGGTTGGCGACAGGACATAATGAAAGACGTTGAGTTAGACGTTTTTATCTGCGGCTTGTAGAATCTCGCAAATTCGAACTTGATAGCAGGATAAAAGCAACGGCCAGCGTCCACTGGTGCGTCATATACTATTGTTGTATATAGTCGTCAGCGTGGGCTTCGGCATTGCTTATCTTCTACTAGAGGCAATGCGAGAGCCTTATAAGCGGGATAAGCGATGATCACTTGACCCGCGCTTTTTTTATGCCTGATTGAAAATTGGAACATTAACAATTAAAAACAGGTATTATGAAACACAAACTAACACTTATGGCTGTCCTTCTGACGGCGTTGATGCTGCCAGCCGTGGCACAGTACAATTCCAAAAGCCTGAAGAATCCCGACGAGGCCACCTATGCCATCACTGGCAATATGCAGAGCACCGTGACGGGCGGGCAAACGACGTATGAGTTGCTAAACCCAAAGGGAACCAATGGAAAGAACGGCTATCTAACCTTCCGGCGGAAGCCACATCACTACGGAACCTTGGTAGAAGGCGAGCAGGTGACCTTCTCGCTGCAAGATGCCAAGACCGACAGGTCCAACAAGTTTCGTGGAGAAATTGTCTTCTGGTCGTGGAACGACGAGGCTATGGAGTGGCAGATTGACGTGGAGTCGGGCAGCGGACGCAGCGAGTACGAGAAGGCTACATACATGAATTTCATGCTGGTACTTGATTGTAGCGGTAGTATGGGTAGCGGTCTGCTTGACCTGAAGAACAATGCAAAATATTTCCTGCAACGTATGTTGGAAGTCTCTGGTGGCAAAGGCAACGTCCGCGTCGGCGTTATCGGTTTCAGCACCGTAGAATACAGCAGAAGCCATACTGCCGACCCCAGGCCGCTGACGCAGAGCAGTTATGAATATCTATGCCAATTTATTGACAGACTGGAGTCTGAAGGAGGGACAGCCCTCTACTACAGCATAAATACCGCTGCCGACCGGCTGCAGCACGACTACGAGAAGAACCTGCGCGGCAAGCGGTTTGCCGGGGCGGCCATCGTTGCTTTCACCGACGGCCACGACAACACTTCGACCGACGAAGCCAAAGGCTACAGCAACAGCAAGGACTACTATAATTACACCAAGGCACACTTCCCCGCACAGACGGTCAACGGGATAGACATCCAGTCGTGGTGCGTTGGTAAACGCGGAGCCGACATTGCCAGCGACAATATCTGGAATGCCACCGTCAACCAGATGAAATCTGTGTTCGACGAGTACATCCCCATCTATAATATGGATGAGCTACACGGCACCTTTGACAACATTGCCAATAGCCTGATTGAACGCAACACGGTGCTCAACCTGCGCGTGGCCAAGGGTATCTCTGGTCGTGTGGGCTGGACCTTCCCCGAAGAGAAAGCTGTGGTGAAACTACCCAATCCGTCTTCTCCCAAGGCCAAAAGTAAGTTCTGGCTGGGAGTGGGAGGTGAGTTTGGCATTGGATACTACGATGAATACGACTATGAATATGACTACTATGAAGAGGGCTCTATTCTTGGAATTGCACTGCGGGCTGATGCGGCTTGGTCATTAACCAATTGGTTTGCAGTTGGTGGAACACTATCTTTGGTATATGTTGATAATGAAATTGCATATAGAATAGGACCTCTGACTAAATTCACTTTTTCGAACAATTCTGCTTTTTTGTTTGGGCTCGGTTTACAAAATTGGCCACATGGAGAGTCTCCAGTTTACGTCACATTTGGATGGAAACTTAAGTCTCCATGGTATATCAATGCGACCATCAATGGTCTTGGAGAATCATTCTGCATAGGTGTCGGTTATTCCCTATTTGGAGGAAGATAACAAAACCTACTGAAACAACAAAAGGGTGACTTGATATGTCACCCTTATATGTTTCACGTGAAACGTTTTTAGTAGGTTATCAACAATTCGGGTCGTATAAATCAACAATCTCGTAAGGGTTGCCGATTTCGCGTGCGAACCGCAGCATGTCGTCGCGGCTGATGACCAGCGAGGCGCGGTTGTCGTTGGGGTGGAAGCTAACCTTTTCGGCATTCATGAGGTTGCTGTCGATGAAGAGAGTGACCTCGTGGTTCAGGTCGTTGACGAGCGTGAAAAGCGAGACGCTGCCTGGCTTCACGCCGAGGTAACGCATCATGCGCTCGGGGCTGGCGAAGGAGAGTTTGCCCTGGTGGAGACGGTGTTCCATGTCGTGGATGTCCATGGGGAAGCGGCTGTCCATGATGACGAGGTAGTGGCGGTTGCCTTTGTGGTTGCGGAAGAAGAGATTCTTGCAGAGGGTGGTGCCCTCGCCGCGGTAGAACTGGGCGGCTATCTCGATAGTCGGGGCCTCGGGGTGCTCGTAGTAGTCGAAGGGGATACCCATCCGTTCCAAGGTCTCATATACTTGCGGTTGGCCAATCATTGTTTCTTGTTTTTCCTGGGTTTGGGTGCGGGCAACGCGCTGCAGGTGGCGCGCAGGAGAGTTGCGAGGTAGTCGCGGTCGTCGACATCCTCGATATAGAAGTAGGGTTTGGCCCCCTCGTAGGGAGGGCGCATGTCGGCGGAACGCAGCCGCTCACGGCCGGCGTCGGTGGGTTTGACATAGAAACCATTGTCACTCACAAGCGCACAGGGCTTGCCGTTGCAGTAGAGACAGTAGTCGCCAAATATCTTGCGGACCGTCACCTCCCCTGCCCCACTACACTGGTCGACGATGTACTGTACAAAATCGGGGTTGCTCGCCATAGGCTCTCACTTGATGATGCCCAGCTGGCGGCTGAGGTCGAGCATGCGGACGATGGGGCGCTTGGCGGCTTCAATCATCTCTGGGCTCATGAGGATTTCGGGCTGCTCGTCGCGGAGGCAGCGGTAGAGCTTGTCGAGGGTGTTGAGTTTCATGTAGGCGCAGTCGTCGCAGGCGCACGATTTGTTGTCGCGCAGGGTGATGAACTCCTTGTCCGGATTTTCCCGCTTCATCTCGTAGAGGATGCCCGTCTCGGTGGCCACGATGAAGCGCTTGGAGGCGGAGGACTTGATATAGTTCAGCATGGCCTTGGTGGAGCCTATGAAGTCGGCCACCTTGAGCAGGGCCGGGTTGCACTCGGGGTGAGCTATGACCGGAGCGTCGGGGTTGGCGGCCTTGAGCTGCAGCACCGCCTCGGCCTGCATGGCGTCGTGGACGGTGCAGACGCCGTTCCACAGGACCATGTGGCGGCCGGTGACCTGGTTGATATAGCCGCCGAGGTTGCGGTCGGGTGCGAAGATAATCTTCTGGTCGGCGGGGAGGGAGCGGACGAGCTTCTCGGCGTTGCCGGAGGTGCAGATGAGGTCGCTGAGGGCCTTAATCTCTGCCGAGCAGTTGACATAGGAGATGACCATGTGGTCGGGGTGCTGAGCCTTGAAGGCTGCGAAGTCGTCGGCCTTGCAGCTCTCGGCCAATGAACAGGAAGCCTCCATGTCGGGCAGGAGCACCTTGCGCTGGGGGTTCAGAATCTTGGCCGTCTCGGCCATGAAGTGGACGCCGCAGAAGACGATGATGTCCGCCGTGGCTTTCTGAGCCTCTTGAGCCAAGGCCAGACTGTCGCCCACATAGTCGGAAAGCTCCTGGATTTCGTGGCGCTGGTAGTAGTGGCCGAGGATGACAGCATTTTTTTCTTTTTTCAGACGCAGAATCTCCTGCTTCAGTTCTTCGTTGTTCATTGTGTTTATGATTTATGCAACGTTGCAATTTAAAATGCAAAGATAAGAAAAAAAATCCACTTGCTCCCCCATTTTCGACAACCAACAATAAATCTTTATTTCATTATTTATTCTTTTTTCTTTTTATTAGGGTGTTAAATCTGTTGATATCTTGCTAAAAGTGAGAGAGAATGAGCTAATCCATCAACAACAATTAACAGCGTAATCCACAGGATAGAGGGTTAGGATTCATGGAATTGGCACAATGATTAACAAATGTTGAAAAAGGAGGTAACAGGGCAATGTGGAATGGCAGAAACGGCAGTTAGGAATGAAAAGAGATGTTGACAAAATGCTGAAAAAAGAGCTCTTTTCAACAGCGGTTTTTTATCAACACCGTTGTAAACAAGAATAAACAGCGGTATGAACAAAATATGTTGATAATAAAACCTGTCGAGAGGGAGAGAGAGTCGTAAAAAAGGCGTACTTTTGCAAAAAATTAACATTGGCCATGAAAGAGATAATACCCATAGCATGTGACCATGCTGGCTACGAGTTGAAGAAGAAGGTAATCGAGCACCTGAGAGAACGCGGATACGACGTCCGTGACTTCGGGACGCACAGCAGCGAGAGTTGCGACTATCCGGACTACGCCCACCATGTGGGGTCGGTGTTGGAGAAGGGCGAGTACAAGAGGGGAATCGTCATTTGCGGTTCCGGCAACGGGGTGCAGATGACTGTGAACAAGTACCCGCACGTGCGGTGCGCGCTGTGCTGGACGCCGGAGATAGCCCACCTGGGCCGGCAGCACAACGACTGCAACTGCATATCGCTCCCGGCCCGCTTCATAAGCGAGGAGACGGCCATGAGCATAGTGGACGAATATCTGGACACGGAGTTCGAGGGCGGACGCCACCAGAGACGGGTGGAGAAGATAAGCCAGCTGCTATGATAGACAGGGAGCTGGCAAGCAGGCTCTTCACCTGCATAGACAACACCACGCTCACCACGACAGACACGGAGGCCACGGTAGAGGACTTCTGCCGGCGGACGCTGGCCATGACCCTGGGGGGTGGCGAGCGTGTGGCGGCGGTGTGTGTGTACTCGAGGTTTGTGGCCGTGGCCAAGAGGGTGCTGGAAGGGAGCGGTGTGAAGGTGGCCACGGTGGCTGGTGCCTTCCCGCACGGCCAGATACCGCTGGAGCAGAAGGTGGACGAGGTTAAGAGAGCCGTGGACGACGGCGCGGACGAGGTGGACACGGTCCTCAACAGGGGCCTGATCACCGGCGGGCGCGAGACGGAGGCGTGGAGAGAGGTGGAGGCCATGAAGCAGGCCTGCGGCGGTCGGACGCTGAAGGTGATACTGGAAATCTGCGACCTCCCCTCCCCTATCATGATAGAACACGCGGCGCGCGTGGCCATAGAGGGCGGAGCGGACTTCATCAAGACGTCGACCGGCAAGGGCCGTTCGGGAGCCACGCTGGAGGGCGCGGAGACAATGTTAAATGTTATTAAAGATTACGTTAAAATTAGTAAAAAGAGGGTCGGTTTCAAGGCTGCGGGGGGCATCAGGAAAGCAGAAGAGGCGGCAGAATACGCCATTTTGGCAAAAAAAGTGATGGGGGAAGAATACGTTAACAGTCAACTATTTAGGATAGGCGCCAGCAGTCTTACGGAAGGTCTGTACTCACTTTTAACATTTTAGATTTTTGCAGATTGGGAAAATTTTCGTTTCTTTGCAGTTTGAAATATTATACAAAGTATGAAACCGCTAAGAAAAAAGTTAGCCCAATACACCTACCCCCAGGAGATGAGAGCCCTGGGTATTTATCCCTACTTCACCCCAATCTGCAGCGAGCAGAACACGGAGGTCTATGTCCAGGGACATGACCACCCCGTGCTGATGTTCGGGAGCAACAGCTATCTGGGACTGACCAACGACCCGCGCCTGAAGGAGGCCGCGAAGAGGGCCATAGACAAGTACGGCACGGGCTGTGCCGGCTCGCCTTTCCTGAACGGCACGTTGGACATACACATACAGTTGCAGGACGAGCTGGCCGAGTTTCTCGGTAAGGACGGTGTGATGCTGTTCTCGGCGGGGTTTCTGGCCAACAGCGGTGTGATACCCAACATCTGCGGCCGCGGCGACTATATGTTCTACGACGAGAGGGTTCACGCCTCGATTATGGAGGGTCGCCTGATTACCATGGCCAACACACAGAAGTACAAGCACAACGACATGGCCGACCTGGAGCGTGTGCTCAGCAAGGTGCCGGCCGAGGCGTCGAAGCTGGTGGTGACGGACGGTGTGTTCTCGATGGAGGGCGATGTGGCCCATGTGGACAAGATGGTTGAGATCTGCGACCGCTACGGCGCCACGCTGATGGTGGACGAGGCCCACGGCCTCGGGGTGTTCGGCCGCGAGGGCAGAGGCACCTGCGACCACTACGACATGCTTCCCAAGGTGGACCTGGTGATGGGCACGTTCTCGAAGAGTCTGGCCTCGGTGGGCGGCTTTATAGCGGCCGACAAGGAGACCATCAACTGGATGAAGCACTCGGTGAGGCCTTATATCTTCACGGCGAGCATCACGCCGGCCTCGACGGCGTCGGTGCTGGAGGCGCTTCACATCATGCGGAGCGAGCCTGAGCGCAACGCCGCCCTGTGGGACAACCAGCGCTATGCCTACAAGGCCTTCAAGGAGATGGGCTTCGAGATAGGCAACACGTCGACGCCCATCATACCTATCTTCATACGCGACAACGTGAAGACCTTCACGATTACCCACGACCTGCTGGAGGACGGGGTGTTTGTGACGCCGGTGATATCGCCGGCTGTGCCGAGCGACGAGACGCTCATCAGGGTGGCCCTGATGGCGACGCACACGCACGAGCAGATAGACACCGCGGTGGAGAAGATTTACAAGGCTTTCAAGAAGCAGGGGGTGGTGAAGTAGGGAGTTGAGTAGACAGGAGACAGGAGTTAAGTAGGCAGTAGTTAGGTAGACAGTAGTTAAGTAGACAGTAGACAGCCAATAGTTAAGTAGGCAGGAGTTAGGTAGACAGGAGACAGTAGTTAGGTAGACAGCCAATAGATAAGTAGGCAGGAGTTAGGTAGACAGGAGACAGGAGTTAAGTAGACAGTAGACAGTAGTTAAGTAGACAGCCAATAGATAAGTAGGCAGGAGTTAGGTAGACAGGAGTTAAGTAGACAGTAGACAGCCAATAGTTAAGGAGGCAGTCAATAGTCAAGCAGGGAGGAGAGAGTAGAAATACTATAGTATATGTCTGACATTGTTATCAAAACCGTTGAGAAACGAAGTGAACTGAGGAAGTTCATCGCTTTTCCGAACAAGCTGTTCAAGGATGTGCCGAGCTACATCCCGGCGTTGAACTTCGACGAGAGGAATCTGCTGAGCGAGAAGAACCCATCGCTGGAGCACTGCACGCGGGAGCTCTACTTGGCCTACCGCGACGGCAAGGTGGTGGGGCGAGTGGCCGCCATCATCAACCGCACGGTGAACGAGCACTGGAACAAGAAGGCGGTGAGATTCGGGTGGTTCGACTTTGTGGAGGACTACGAGGTCTTCAGCGCCCTGCTGGAGAAGGTGGCGGACTATGGCCGCGCGCATGGTATGGAGGAGATTGAGGGTCCGTTCGGCTTCACGGACATGGACAAGGAGTGCTGGGTGATAGACAACTTCGACGGCCGGCAGAATATATCGACGCTGTACAATCCGGAGTACTATGTGCGCTTCGTGGAGAGGGCTGGGTACGAGATAAAGTGCAAGTGGCAGCAGTACAGCATGCCGGCGAACCAGCCGGTGCCGGACAAGGTGGCGCGCCTGAACAAGCTCATCATGGAGAAGTACCACCTGCACATAGTGAGGGCGAAGAAAAACAAGGAGTTGTACCCGCACGCGCGCAAGTTCTTCCACGCCATCAACAGTTCGTTCAAGGACCTCTACGATTTCGTGCCGATGACGGAGAAGGAGATAGAGGTGTATATCAAGGAGTATATACCGTTTGTGAACCTCGATTTCGTTCAGTTCGTGGAGGACGAGGACGACAATCTGGTGGCTTTCGGCCTTTCGATACCGGACCTGACGGCGGCCTACAAGAAGGCCAACGGCAGGCTGTTCCCCTTCGGTTGGTATCACATACTGAGGGCTTTTCGCAAGTTTGACACGATAGACCTGCTGCTGAACGGGGTGTTGCCGGAGTGGCAGAAGAGAGGTGTGCACAGCATATACTACAGCGACATGAACGAGGCTGCCATACGCCACAATGTGCACACGGCCTACACCAATCCGCAGATTATCGGCAACGAGGCGGTGAAGATATGGGAGACGCAGTACAGCACCACGCCGCTGATGCAGCGCGCCGTGTTCGGAAAGAAGATATAAACAACGCAAAACAAATACAATACGAGATATGAAAAAGGTTAAAGCAATAGCGCTGACGCTGTGTGTGGCGGCGTCGATGATGCTCACGTCGTGTGCCAAGAACCAGGACTTGATCATAGGCAAATGGAAATGCCTGTCGGCCGAGGGAGTCACGAACGGGATGACGGAGGATGTGGGCAGCGTCTACGAGTTCAAGGCCAACGGGAAGGTGGCCATCGTCATGGCCGGGCAGAACGTGGAGTTCAAGTACAGCATCAGCGAGAGCACGCTCACCATAGGCGAGGGCAAGGAGGCGTCGAAGAGCGACATCGACATACTGACCGAGAAGGCGCTCAAGATTTCGCGCACGGGCAAGAACAAGGCCTGTGTAGTGGACTACGAGAGGATCTGATAATCAGCATTTATAGTAGCTGCGCAGCACCGACACCATCTGGTTGCCGGAGAGGATGCGTTTCAGCACGACGGAGAGCCACTGCTCGAGGTTGGAGACCACGGAGCGCAGTGGGGGGCGGCGACGTTCGACCAAGCGGACGATGCGTCGGGCGAGGACTTCAGGTTTGAGGCCCCCGTTTTCTTCTTTTTCTATCAGTGCCAAGGTGCGTGAGAAGAGTGGTCCGTAGGCTGGGTCGTCGAGGGTGGCCTGGCTGTTGCGGCGGCTGGATGTGAAGCCGGTGGCGAAGTCGCCGGGTTCGACGAGGCATACCCTGATGCCGAAGCTTTTCACCTCGGCGGCGAGGGCTTCGGAGAAGCCTTCGATGGCGAATTTGGAGGCGGAGTAGAAGCCTTGGTAGGGCAAGCCCATGACGCCGCCTATGGAGCTGAGGTTGATGATTTTACCGTTTTTGGCGCGACGCATGTGAGGGAGGACGGTCTGGCACATGAGGACGCAGCCCATGAAGTTGGTGCCCATCTGGAGGTCGATTTCCTCGTCGGTGGCCAGCTCGAGGGCGCCGCCGATGCCCATGCCGGCGTTGTTGATCAGCACGTCTACCCTACCCTCGTCGGCGACGATAGCGTCCACGACGCTGCGGATCTGGTCGCGGTTGCGGACGTCGCATTGGCGGTAGCGGATGGAGGGGTGTTCCATGGGACGGCGGCAGAGGCCGTAGACGCGGTGGCCGCGTGCGGCCAGCAGCTCGGCGGTGGCGCGGCCGAAGCCGGAGGAGGCGCCGGTGATTATGATGGTCTGTTGCATGTCGGTAAGCATAAATTAATTTGCAAAGATACGTTTTTTTTCCGAACCGTCGACGACAAAGTTCGTCGCCGTCTTCCGGGCGGAGGGGGTAATGGGTGCGTAGGCCCATGAAATCAGGAGGTTACGATGTTTTGGTGCAGAGTATTGCCCATCGGGGGGTAGAGAGGGGGTAGAGAGGACCCAGAGAGGACCCAGAGAGGGGGTAGAGAGGGTGCGGACAAGGGGCTGAGTTTCAGGGAGAAAGGTATGATGCAAAGAGGGTTTGCCGCTAAGCGGCTTATTACGAGACGGTTGCATGTTGATGGCAGGCCTTTGGAGAGTTAATAAATGTTAATTATAAGGTGTGGTGTTTATTTTTGCGCCCGAATTGAGTTTATATATGAGTATGTACATTTTGCCGGAGGAAGGTGGATGTATGATAGATGATGCGAAAATAGAACGGTATCGGATTTTGCTTGTACGCCATCGTGCGATGGTGCAGTTTCTGTGTCTGCAGCGTACGTGGAACGATCCGAATCGTGCTTGCGACCTGGTGCAAGATGTGGCGTTGGCAATATGGCGAAGCATGGACAGCCTCGACATAGACGCTACGGTTGCACAGGAGAGGCGTTGGGTGTGGAGTGTGACGCGAACGGTCGTCCACAATCACAGTCGCCGGCGGCAGCGGGAGATAAGCCTGGAGAGCATGCCGGATGTGGCAGCAGCAGACGACGATATAGCGAGGGCGCGCGAGACGGTGGGCGAGCTCATCGAGATGCTTTCTGCGGAAGACCGTGAACTGATGAGACAGTATCTGGATGGATACAAGAAAACCGAGATAGCAGCTATGCGTGGTATAACGCCGCAGGCTGTGGGTCAGCACATGAAGCGCATAGAGCGAGAAATGGAGAAGATATATAAAATACTGAACAAAGATAAGTGATGAAAAACAGAGAATTGGATACGATGATTGAAATTGTGCACGATGATGCCGAGAGACGGAGACAGGTGGATGTTATAGCCGATGGGCTTAGGCGAGGCGTTAAACGGAGGTCATGGGTGCAGCAGAGCCTTTTCACGGTGTGTGTGGTGGTTGTGACAGTAGTGTTGGTTCCGAAATTTCTTGATGTGGTGTGCGGACCTGTTGAGGTGGAGGGCTATGCTGTGGCAGGAGGTGCCGACTTGGAGAAGAGTATAGAGTTTAACAAAAAGGTGCTTGGTTTGGCATGATGTGGCGCAGGATAGCGACGGCATTGGTGCTTGTGTGCACTGTGGTATTCTTGCTTTCGATGAGGATGCCAAGCAGGCTTACGCCGGACAAGTGCAGCGAGCTTTACAGGCGCTACAGTCATGAAGAGGGGGTAGAGGCGGCATTCCTGCAAGGCTTTAGGCTCAACGACAGTGTGGCGGTGGATGTCACAACACTCTCAGCTGTTGACAGTATTGCTTGGAACCGCTTGTGTGCAGACCTTGGTATTTATCCAATAGAAGTTACGGAGGAAGACAGAAAACATGTGGAAAGGGGTCAAGATGTGATTATAATATGTCCCAGTTCTATATATTTCCAGGAAAAAGCTGAGTTAGTCTCACCCTTCTTTGTGTCGCTTCTCTATCATAGGATAAGTTTTTATAGTACGAAGACAGAAGGAGAATTGAGACTGATAATCAGATATTATTTAGAGACAATCACCCCAAAATCCGAAGTTGCATGAAGAAAGGCATTATCATTTACGCAATTGCAGCACTTTTCGCGGTGTTGAATACAAGCTGCCAAAAAGACTCACTTGTTGAACAGAGGCGACAGGAAAACGTTAAAAGCCACTCTGTAATAGTTTATTATGTTGACAATGTAAGGTACGAAGATTTTCTGAATAACGACATGAATGTTGAGTTATTGATGCGGCACCTCATAACAATGGCTCATGAAGGGAGTGTGGTTATTGTGGTTAAGGATGAATATTGGAGGCAGCGCCATACGAAAAAAGAGATTATAGAGTACGTAACATCAAGTCAAACCGATGCTGAGAACTGGGCGACGAAAATGGTTCTTGGAGGATACATAGTAACCATAAAATATGATAAGGATGCACAGTCATATATTTGTACTGCTCGACGATAAAGATAAAACAATGAAAATACAATAAATATGAAAAAAAAGAGTTTAATGATTGTAATAGCAGCTTTGACTATGAGTATGACAACGCTAAGGGCGCAGCAAGGAGTGTGGGAGTTTCCAAACATGGTCTCCACGGGCAGTATAGTACGAGATGCTGGCAGCTTTGGCATACTGGTATATAATGACGACGGTTTCTTCCATACATTTTCGCTAATGCAAGAGGGTGAGGATTCGGCAAATACCATTTTTGTAACGATGGATACGGTATGTGACGTATATATTTTCAAGGGGCGTGCGTACTTTTGCGGAAGTCGAACTGATGCCAATGGGAGTCATGCAGCAGTGGGGTGGTTCAGTTTATCCGGTTTCCCAAACGTAACTGTGTATTATGGTGACGATACAACGTACAGTGTCTATAGGAAAATGGAAATGTATATACATGTCCAACAAACGCAAATAATGACTCCCTCGACACGTGCAATTATGATTGCGTTGGACAAAAACGGACACACTCAGTTGCCGGTTGTAATATGGAACTCCTTTACGTCATCGTCGCTCTCGGTTCAGCGCTATACGAACACCATAAACCAGGTTTTCTGTGATATAGCCCAAACGGACAATTATTTTATATTTACCGCGCATAATTCAGGGTGGATTGTGGGCTATTATTATATTTGGCTTATACATAAGCCAGTGTATCAGAATATGTATACCTTTGAGAGTTCTTTCAGTTATTTTAGAACACCGTTCCCTGCGGGTACAGATATCACAGTGGAAGCATGTAGTGGAGACGATTATGCAGTAGTTGCCTCGAGTTATAACTATGGAATGAGTGTGGCCATTATGAATTGGTCAAGTGTTCCATATTATTGTAAATGGCAACTGTGGAATTATATGCGGGTGCTGGATGTAAAGTATAATCCGGAAGGGGCGTGTTTGAGCGTTTTGTCGAGTGATTTAGCAAATCTCTCTCCGGGATCGCAGAGAATTTATAATTCTGTATTTACATCATTGTTTAGTGCAGATACAGTGTATGGGTTCAACCCGTATACGGCAATGCGTTCATATTCGATTGACAAAATATCGTCGGAGACAGGAGGTTTTGTGGCATCGAGTAGCAATAAGGTCACTCAAAAATTGAGACTTTTCAAATATACATACAATCACCAAGGTAGCTGCCTAACAAATTCGTCGGTAAAGCAGGAAAATTTGCATCGGGACCCCAATACAACATACGTGAGTGGATTTGATTGTTCATTTTCATCAATACCCGTCCAGTCGGCTTCACCAAACAAGAAAAAATACCAAATAACAACAATATGCAGTTCCAACAAAAATACAAAGCAATGAGAAAAGCGATAGTTACATTGGCTGTTTGTTTTGCCATGGCAGGTTCTGCGGTGGCGCAGCAGGTTGATACGGTACAGTGGTATACGCCACCAATGGTGTATTTCGTTAATAGTTGGCCTGACCATTACAATTTTGTAGATGTGAGTCAGAGTCGCTTGCGAACATGTCCCGGGTGGCGAGATCAGGCTGCTACGAGTTTCATCACCGATGACACGCTAAAGGTATATGGAATCGCCGCCTGTGTCATGACGTTGGAATTTTTCAATCAGTATAAAGAAGCTGCCGGAAAGCCCCTTATAGAGTTGAATGTGTTGGACACATCGCATGTGACCCCATTCGAGTATTTGCGTCTTTTCCAGTACCATGGCGGAAATATGCAACAGAAAGGGAACGATTTGTATGTACAGATTCCAACCACGCCGGTGAGTTATATGCTCGATATGGGTGTGGAACAAAATGCCATGGATCGTCCATTGATACCACTTCCGATACGGGAGCTTTTTTTCGACGAGCCACAAACGGTTGTCGACACTTTCTTTTTGGGCATAACCGGGTACAACGAGAAACCGGACACAATAATCAATTATGAAACATGGCATCGAGAATGGAACCTCTTTGTATACGAGATATTTCCGCGTGACGAGAAAACCGGGGGGCCGTGTTGCACGCATAACTGGATAATGGCCCATCACGAGACGGGTTATGTGGTGGACAGTGTCCCTCAGTGGTGGTTTACACCATACAACAACGATCACTACTATATTCTGATATTTCCTATCGTCACACCCGAAGGTCTCCGCGGAAACCGTGGCGGCGGAGATACTCCCGTAGTGCGTATGTCGGACGTGGTGGAACAATATACTGAGCTTACTCCCAATCCGGCCAGCGGCAAAGTGAGGGTTAGGTCGAGTTTTGAGCTGCGCGGGATTGAGGTGATAGACATGTCTGGTGAGGTGGTTCTCAGGGACGAGGTGTCAGGGCATAGTGTGATACTCGATATTGGCGGGTTGTCGAGTGGGGTTTATGTGGTCCGAATTGCCACGGCGGCGGGTGTCTGTACCAAGAAGATGGTTGTGAGGTAATTTTTCATCGTAAAACAATATTTCTGCGCGCGTCGCGTTTGTCTCAGAACGAGATGGAACGCGGCGCGGTCATACTGCAGGCACTGGATGCCTTTATCAGGAAATACTACAAGAGTTTGCTGATAAGGGGAGTGTTGTATGCCGTTGGAATAGTGGTGACGCTGTTTCTTGCGGCGGTGCTGCTGGAGCACTACGGGTGGCTCTCGCCGGTGTGGCGAGGGCTGCTGCTGTGGGGCGGGGTTGCGGCTGTGGCGGGCGTGACGGCGTGGTTCGTGGCGCGGCCGCTGATGAAGATGTACGGCCACGGTCGACGTCGCATAAGTCGCGAGGAGGCGGCCCGCATAGTGGGGCGCCATTTCCCGGAGGTGAGCGACAAGTTGCTCAACCTGTTGCAGTTGATGTCCGACGAGGGTGGTAGAGAGGCCGCAGGCGAGAGGGGCGACGGGTCGGACCTGCTGCTGGCCGCCGTGGAGCAGAAGACTGCCGAGCTGAGTCCGGTGCCGATGCTCAAGGCTGTGGACCTGAGGGACAACCGCCGTTATCTAAAATATGCTTTGCCACCGGTGGCGGTGCTTGCGGTGATGCTGATAGCGGCGCCACAGGCTGTGACCGAGCCGTCGAGGCGCATTGTGAACTACAGCACTGTGTATGAGCGGCCGGCGCCGTTCCGTTTTGTGGTGAAGAATGGCGAGCTTACGGCCATGCAGGGGGTAGACTATGGGTTGACCGTGGGCATAGAGGGGGTAGAGAGGCCGGCCGAGGTGTTTGTGACGGTCGACGGTGTGCGCCACCGCATGGTCGCGGACGGCGATGACTTCGCCTACACGTTCCGTCAGGTGCAGCGCACGTTACGGTTCAGGTTGGAGGGCGGGGGTGTTGCCTCGGGCGAATATGAGCTCGTGGTGGTGCCTAATCCATCGGTGGTCTCGTTCCGGATGCTCCTCTCCTACCCTGCCTATACGGGCCGCGAGTCGGAAACGGTGCTCAACTTGGGCGACGCCGTGGTGCCCGAGGGTACGACTGTGAGGTGGCTGTTCCAGACTCAGGATGCTGACACGCTGCACATAGCCGTAGACAGCGGCAGCTGGCAGACGGTGCCCGTCGATGCGTCGGGCCGTGCCGAGGTGAGCCGTCGTGCTATGCGGAGCTTTGACTATGCTTTCTGCGTCAGCCGCCAGATACCGCGCCGGCGACACAGCTCGGATACGCTGCACTACGGTATTGGTGTCGTGGCAGATGCCCTGCCTCAGATAGGTGTCGACGAGGCTGTGGACTCGCTATACCCCGACCGCAGGGTCTTCCGAGGCCAAATAAACGACGATTACGGCTTCTCCAGGCTTGTTTTTAAGCATAAGGTGACCACTTCCACCGACACGGCTGCAAAAGCCGTCAGCGAGGCTGAAATTGCCCTTGTGGGCGGTGCTGTGTCGCAGGAGTTCTATTTCACCTTCAACACGGCTGCCGTGGAGTTGGCGCCAGGGGATGTGTTGACATACTGGTTCGAGGTGAGTGACAATGATGGTATACATGGACCCAAGACCGCCCGTTCGCGCCAGTTCGAGGTGAGAGTGCCCACTCTTGACGAGTTGGACTACACGCTCAATCAGGGGCGCGAAGCGACGCACCAAAGCGCAGAGAGCCAGATGAACAGGCTGCAGGAGTTGCAGCAGGACATAAACGAGATGATGCAGCGCTTGGTGGACAAGAAAGAGCTAGGGTGGCAGGACCGCAAGGACTTAGAGCAGATACAGCAGAAGCAGCAAGAGGTGCGCAAGATGATGGAGCAGATGCAGCAGCAGATCAGGGAGAACAATCGCATGGAGCAGCGTTACCGCGAGCAGAGTGAGCACCTGATGGAGAAGCAGCGCGAGCTGGACCGCTTGATGAACGAGGTGATGGATGAGAAGATGAAAGAGACCATGGCGGAGATAGACCGGATGATGAAAGAGTTGGACAAGAAGAAGGTGCAGCAGAACCTGGAGCAGTTGAAGATGGACAACGCAGAGCTGGAGAAACAGCTGGACCAGAACATAGAGCTCATGAAGTGGCTTGAGGTGGAGAAGAAGGTGGAGCGCGCCATAGAAGATGCCGACCGGCTGGCCGAGGAGCAACGGCGGCTGGCCGAGGATACGGAACGCGGGAAGAGCAAGGACCGCGAAGCATTGTCGGAGAAGCAGCAGAAGCTGAATGACCGCTTCGGGCAGCTGAAGAAGGATATAGAACAGATACGGCAGGACTATAAGGCTTTGGACCAGAATACTGACTTCAAGGTGCCGGAGGAGTTGGAAAAGAAGATAGAACAGCAGCAGACGGGAGCACAGCGGAGTATGCAGAAAGGTCGCAACAAAGAGGCTTCGCAGCAACAGCGGCAGGCGGCCGACGATATGGAACAGCTCGGAGAGGCCTTGGCAGAGGCCCAGACCGACGTGGAGCAGCAGAACTTGGCAGAGGACGCTGACCAGGTGAGACAGCTGCTGAAGAATTTGGTACGTCTCTCGTTCGACCAGGAGACGTTAATTACCGATGTCAACAGAATATACATACAAGACCCAAAATACCAAACCATTATCGCACGTCAGAACTACATACGCGACGCCTTTGTCGGGGTGGCAGACTCGTTGCGAGCCATGGCCAAGCGACAGGTGCAGGTGGCTTCGGCGGTGAGCCGTGATGTGGCTGCTGTGAATAGTAACATTAGCCGGTCGCTGGGTGGATTGCTGGATATGAATCAAGGGTTTTATGGCAACTACCGTAATACCAACGCCGCCCGTTCGATGCAGTACAGTATGACGTCGCTCAACAGTTTGGCGTTGGTTTTGGCCGAGAGTTTGGATAAAATGCAGGACCAGATGAGGCAGAACATGCAGAAGAAGAAAAATGGCCAGTGCAAGAACAGCGGCAAGAACAACCAGCAATGCAACAACCCCGGCAAGAACCCGTCTCCCAAGTCGATGCGGCAGATGCAGCAAGAGCTGAACAAGCAGATGGAGGCCCTGAAGAAACAGCTCGACAAGCAAGGTAAACAGCAGGGGCGCCACCAGGTGGGCGGGCAGCAGCAGATGAGCGAGGAGTTGGCCAAGATGGCGGCACAACAGGAGATGATCAGGCGAATGATGCAGGAGTATGGACAGGAGCTCAAAGAGATGGATGCCGGCAATGGAAAGATGGCCCGTGAGATAGACCAGATGCTGCGTCAGATGGAACAGACGGAGACAGATCTTGTAAATAGGACCATTACGCAGCAGACCATTAAGCGCCAGCAGCAGATAATGACCCGTATGTTGCAACATGAGAAAGCTGAGATGGAGCGTGAAAAAGAAGAGCGTCGTGAAAGTCACGAGGCTGAGGAGATGTACAGTCAGCCCTCACCGGCCGAGCTGCAGCGTTACAACCGTCAGCTTCAACCGCATGACGAGCAGTTGCGCACCGTCCCCCCTACCCTTCAGCCCTATTACCGCGAGAAAGTCAACGAATATTTTTACCGGTAGTGGTACAAACGACGTAGACGTTTATTGAACGGTATGTACCGATAGAAATGAGTTGGGTTACAGTCGTTAAAGTGCAGTATGGATAATTTCTTTCTGTAGATAAGAATTATTTTTGTACTTTTGCGAATTGTTACAATACATCCTACGATGACAGAAACTATTGTTATACAATCTGATATTGCCAACATCCCACAAGTCGAGGAGCGTCTGTACCATTTTTGTGCCGAGTATAATGTGGGCCGGTACTATTCGGCGGTGTGTATGGCGGTGCTGAAGGCGGTAGAAAATGCCATAGTCCATGGAAATGGGAGTGACCCCGCCAAGAAAGTCGAGATAACAATGGGGACATGTCGTGGTGGGGTGTATGTGGAGATTGCCGACCAGGGGGAGGGTTTCGACTACACACGCTATGGCAGTTTGGCGACTGAAGGTGTTTCTGGCGATGGTATTTTTGTGATGAAATCGCTTTCCGATAGGATGACATTCTCTGAAGGCGGCCGTCGTGTCCGGATGGAGTTCGAGGTTGCAGGCATAGATCCTGCGGATGCCCTTGAGCGGATTGCCATTGTGCAGCACCACTTCGCCATGGTTGCGGCATGAGGGCTTCCTCATTTTGGGATACCGGGATTGATACTGTCACCCACCAGTGTCGAAATAAGCTGCTCAGGAGGACGAAAGGAAGGTTGATTAGAGGGTGGATTTTGTTGTTAATCAGTCTGTTATATACTACTATATGTCTATTCGATTTTCTTCACAATCTGGAGCGTTTTCCCTCATAGACGAGAAAAAGACGCGAGAGTGGCTTGCGGCAGTGATAAAACGCCGTAAACGGTCAGTAGGAAATATTAATTACCTCTTCTGTGACGATGAGTACCTTTTGGGTGTGAATCAGCAGTACTTGAATCACGATACGTATACCGATATTGTTACGTTTGACTATGTGGCGGGGAATCTCGTTTCGGGTGATATTGTCATCAGTTTCGAAAGAGTAGGGGAGAATGCAAAAAAGTACGAGGTGCCTTTCGAACAGGAGTTGCGTCGCGTTATTGTACACGGGGTGTTGCACCTGCTTGGGCAAGGGGACAAGACCGATAGTGAGGCTGTGGAGATGCGAGCTCAGGAAGCCGAGGCATTGGGGCTCTGGGAAGATATGTTTCATGAGGAACACGAAGTGTAAACTGCATGGAATATGGAATTTGAGGCTTATGATATAGTTGTTGTGGGAGGTGGACATGCCGGTGCTGAATCTGCTGCTGCCGCCGCACGTCTCGGGTGTAAGGTGCTTCTCGTTACGCAGATGCTTGATACCATTTGCCAGATGTCGTGCAATCCTGCTATCGGAGGTGTCGCGAAGGGGCAAATAGTGCGTGAGATTGATGCACTCGGAGGGTGGACGGGTATAGTGACCGACCGTTCGGCGATACAGTTCCGCATGCTGAATATGTCGAAAGGTCCTGCTATGTGGAGTCCGAGGGCGCAGTGTGACCGTATGCTTTTCTCACAGAATTGGCGTCAGGTGTTGGAGCGGATGGATAACCTCTCTCTTTGGCAGGATGAAGTGGTGTCGCTTCTCTTCAATGGGCATGCTGTGTCTGGCGTTGTTACACGGATGGGGCACAGGATTCCGACGTCGGCGGTGATACTAACGAGTGGAACATTCCTTAATGGTGTCATATATATAGGCGAGGAGTCGTGGAGTGGTGGAAGGGTGGGGGAGGCCCCAGCTTTGGGGTTGAGCGACCAGCTTAGAGATGTTGGCTTTGAGGTGCAGCGTCTCAAGACCGGAACTCCGGTTAGGGTCGACGGAAGGACTATTGACTTCTCTCGACTTACGGAACAGCCGGGAGACCTCCATCCGGCTAAGTTTTCATTTTCTGACACGGCCCCATTGATTGATCAACGCTCCTGTTATTTGGCGAATACCAACCTGAAGACACATGAGATATTAAGGACCGGGTTTTCGCGGTCGCCCATGTTCACGGGCCGTATACAAGGACGAGGGCCTCGCTATTGTCCATCTATTGAGGATAAGATAGACCGTTTTGCTGACAAGGATCACCATCAGCTCTTTGTCGAGCCGGAGGGCTGGCATTCGCAGTCGTACTACCTCAATGGTTTTTCATCATCGTTGCCACTCGACGTCCAGGTTGAGGCGCTTCGCTCAATAGAGGGATTTGAGAAGGCGCGTATATTCAAACCTGGATACGCGATAGAATATGACTATTTCCCGCCGACGCAGTTGGGCTATACCCTTGAGACCAAGAAGGTTGAGAATTTGTTTTTTGCGGGTCAGATAAATGGGACCACTGGATATGAGGAAGCTGCATGTCAGGGGCTTGTGGCCGGCGTGAATGCGGCCAGAAAGGTGCAGGGAAGGGCTCCTTTTGTACTGGGTAGGTCGCAGGCATACATTGGTGTTCTTATTGACGACTTGGTGACGAAAGGGGTCGACGAACCATATCGTATGTTCACGTCCCGGGCAGAATACCGTATTTTGCTTAGGCAGGATAATGCCGACCAGCGGCTTACGCCGCTCGGTCATGCTTTGGGGTTGGCAGATGATGAGCGTATGAAGAGGCTCGAGGGGAAGTTGGAGCAGGTGGCAGAACTAACTAAGCTTGTCAAGGAAACACCCGTGTTGCCCTCAGAAGCAAACCTGTGGCTTGAGCAACATGGGTCGGCTCCGTTGGGTCAGCGCAGTAATATTGCATCGCTACTTCTGCGTCCGGAACTCCGGCTTATCGATTTGGGACATCTTGACGCGCAGCTTGGGTGCGCTGTATCAGAAGCTCCAGAAGAAGTGGTTCAGGAAGTTGAGACGTCAATCAAATATCAGCGGTATATTGAAAAAGAGCAGGAAGTCGCTGACCGTATTCTTAAATTTGAAAATGTACCTTTGCAGACGGATTTCGATTATTTCTCGCTTACGGCGCTCAGTTATGAGGCTCGTGAGAAACTGTGTCGCTATCGGCCGTCATCCATTGGGCAGGCATCGCGTATCAGCGGAATCTCCCCGGCTGATGTATCGGTATTAATGTTGACCTTCTGTCGGTAGTCGTAAAAAGCCCTCCGTTTCACGTGGAACGGAGGGCTATCTTTTTGTCTTATAGCTTTTGGAGATATTCTTTTGCCTCTGGGCCGAGATTGAAAAGCAGGTCTAAGACACTTAGGTTTGGCACAAAGGGGATGCGGTCGGAGAAAACCTGGTAGTAGGGAGGCATCGTGTTAGGGGGGAGAGACTTTTTGGGCGAGAACGTGTATCGGTAGTCTTGTTCGAGACCATTGGGTGTGGTCCAGTCGTCAGTCGTGTGCAGTGTACAATGGATTTTCAGTTTGCCTATAATCCACTCCGTTGTGGCGGTGTTCAGTTCGAGAAGTGTGTCGTAGTGTCGGGTCAGTAACTTATTCAGCTCTTCCTCATAGTACATGTAGTATGGTGATGCGGCATAGGCGGCTGTCAGTGTGCGCAGATGAATGACATTCCAGCGGTCTTTATAGTCTATGCGTACTTCGTCTGTGCGAGTATGATTGTTTCTGATGACGGGTATGGTTAGTGCTCGTATTCCGCCGGCGGTCATGATTTCCATCCGGTTGCGGTAGGTCTGTTTTGGGTAGGTCTCCTTTGTTTCAATCCATATATCGGTATGCCGCAACAGTGTTGCGGCATACGCGATAGGTGGAAAATAGGCGGTGCTGAACAGTGGTGTCATGCTCCGAGAATGATGGAGACAAGTTCTCCGTTGTCCAAGTAGAAGTCTATGTCTGCCTGAGGAAAACTGATGCGTCTTTCGCCCCAGTCTTCCTCGTCGACGTCTTGTTCCAAATAGTTGTTGGCAACCATGAGCTCCACGATCTGGCGTTCGGTCATATCGAATACCTTCTTACCAAACATAGTGCTTTCGCTGTCAGAGGTGTCGATACAGGCCAGGGTCGGGTTTTCGCCTTCGAAGAAAAGAGTAAGTCCAAGCGCGTTGTAACGAAGCACAGTTGTGGGTTCGTCGGCAGCATTATAGATATTCTCCACTTCATCAGCGGTGCCGTATTTGGCAACAACTTCTTCCACCGGCATGTTGAACGTTATATCCCCAATGCCTTTTTTTACGATAATATCCATAGAGCAAGGCTATTATTCGGCGGAATGTGCGTTAGCATTGGCATCAACACGTTTAATCATGCCTTGCAGTGCCGTGCCTGGGCCGACCTCGATAAACTCGGTTGCTCCGTCGTGCATCATATTTTGTACGGTGGCGGTCCAGCGGACCGGCGATGTGAGCTGCATCAACAGGTTCTGCTTTATCTGCGAGGGGTCGACAGTCGGTAGGGCGTTGACATTCTGGTAGCAGGGGCATATCGGTTTGCTGAAGGCCGTCTTTTCTATTGCCTCAGCCAGCTCCATACGTGCCGGTTCCATTAGAGGGCTGTGGAAAGCGCCGCCTACTGCCAAAGGCAATGCTTTTCCTTTAGCCTCTTTCACTTTTTCGCATGCCATCGCAACACCTTCGTTGCTACCGCTGATAACCAGTTGTCCGGGGCAGTTGTAGTTGGCAGGGACGACCACCTCATCCTTAATGGATGCGCAGATGTCCTCCACGGTTTTGTCGTCCAGTTTCAGCACGGCCGCCATGGTCGATGGGGTCTTCTCGCAGCATTTCTGCATCGCATTGGCGCGGGCTATGACGAGACGGAGTCCGTCCTCGAAACTCATTGCACCAGCGGCCACCAGGGCGGAGAACTCGCCTAAAGAGTGTCCTCCGACCATATCGGGTTGGAACTCACTGCCCAAATATTTTGCCAGAATGACGGAGTGAAGGAAAATGGCTGGCTGTGTCACACGTGTCTGTTTCAGGTCCTCAGGTGTCCCGGCAAACATAAGATCGGTAATACGGAAACCGATGATATCGTTTGCTTTCTCAAACAGGTCGTGGCATTCTGTGCTGTTCTCGTAGAGGTTTTTACCCATGCCTACAAACTGGGCCCCCTGTCCGGGGAATACATAAGCTTTCATAGATTGTTTGTTTTAATGATACTTGCTATTTCTTTAATGTCAATTAATCGAAGTGCTATGGCGGTGGATATTGCCCATACGGCGGAGATGGCAATCCATAGCCACCATGTCAGGTCCATCAGGTGTGAGATGGCGATATTTATGGCGATAATTAGTGCTGTGAACAGTGCTATATTCCATGGTTTGAATATGTTCGGAGCCAACTTAAACATTCGAACGGCAACGGCCATCTGTGCTATCGCCATGAAGGACTGTGCGGCCAGCGAAGCCCATGCCGAGCCGTACGGCCCCAGGAGCGGTATTAGCGCGATGTTGACTGCTGCATTGAGAAACAGGCTTATGGCAGCGAAAGTATTCAGTTGGCGAAGGCTACCGTTGGCTGTTAGCATGGTGCCGAAGACATAGGTTACAGATATGGGGATAATGCTGTATATCAGAGTGCTGAATACCTGGCTATAAAGGCTACCTTTCCCGTCATACAGCAGTTGCATCAGTGGTAGGCTCATCGAGCTGAAGGTAACAGCTGCGCCAATGGCGAACGCCATGAGTGCAGGAAAGATTATGCGTACGATGTATGCAATCTGCTGTTTGTCACCCTCTTTGCATAGGCGTGCGAATATTGGAAGCAAGGGGATGCTTACGAGATATGCCACGATGGAGAGTGCATCGAGCAGGCGGAAGGCACCCGCGAAAATGCCGGCTGCAGAGTCGCCGGCCATTCTCTGCAGTATAATGCTGTCTATTCGTCCATAAGCCGCCATAAGGAGAACAAGCAGGGCGAATGGAGCGCTTTGTTTCAGCACTACCAGCAGGAAACGCCAGTCGAAGCGAATGCGCTGCAGGTGGGACTTGCGTGCAATCACGTAAAAAGCCGAGAGAGCTGTAATGGTATATGCCGCTGCCTGGGCATATACAAACCACATGATATCAAAGCTTTCGCGCAAAGGACTCCAAAGCAGACCTCCGCAGATGACAATCATTATCAGCCGGTCGAGAACAGAGAACAGACTATCCCAGCGGAAAAGCAGCAGTCCTTCGAAGTTGCTTCTAAGGTAGAGAATCAGCGAGTTGAGGAACTGGCAGAGGCACAGCCATGCAAGAAGACGGAACTCGCGGCTGCCGTAGCCTGTCAGTGCTCCGACGCTGAAAGCAACCAGCACATACAGGCCCAGCAGGGCAATCTTTATTCCAAGTATTCCGCTCAGATGCTTCTGTATCAGTTGCGGATGTTGAGCTATATTGCGTGTGTTGTAGTTGGTTATCCCCAGGTCGAGCAGGATGTTCAATATATAGCTGAGGCTGAATATGGAGAAGTAGAAACCATACATCTCGTTCCCAACGGCATTCTGCACGCCTACCTCAATGCCCAAAAGCCAGAGAGGCTTGACGATGAGGTTTGCGAGGAGAACCCAGAATAGTCCCGAGAGTAGTTTCTTTGGCATGTCCTATGGTCTCATTGGGGTGATACCTATGATTTGGTCTGTGTCAGCCTTTGGAGTGCTTAGAAGCAACGTAATGGGCCGTTCCACGGTCCAGCGTTCCTCCAGTTCCCATTTTTCGCGCATCTGCAGCGTCTTGTCGTATAAGATTTGCTCTTCTGGCTGGCGTTGTTTACGGTAGTCGCCAGGGGTCCATACACCGTTGCCGTCGCTGTCTATCACGGCTCTCAAGCGGTGGTCGCCGTTCCCTATGTGCCTGAATACAAGTGTCTCGTTGTTCTGTGTCACCTGTTTCCGGGCAACTACGGTATCGCGGGAGTCGAGCAGTTCAATTATAAGCGGTTGGCTTGTTTTGTTGGCAATAAGAAGCCGGAGAGTGCTGTAGTCTTTAGGTACTGCGTTGAAGGAAATGCTGTCGGTATATTCCCCGTACATGTCGCGGAAGAGACTGTCTTGCAGTGTGACCGAGTATTTCTCGCCCGACCGTAGTGTCGCGTCTATTGTGGCAAACAGGCCGCTGCTGTCGAGTGTTACGGGATATCTGGCGATGCTGCTATCTTCCAATCGCATAATGGTTGCTTCCGGATTGTCTATATAGTTGGCAACCGGGTTTTTGAATGCGATGCGCAGGTCGTCGTAGAACGCCTTGGTACCTTCGCATAGTGGTCGCATCAGCCGGTCGTCGGTATTTGAGACAAGACCTGTTGGTTTGGCCTTGCTTTTTCCGCGTGCTTTTGTGGAGCGGAACCGTAGCCGCAGGGTGTCGTTCAGGTCTGTGTCGCGCAACACGAGCATGATGCTATCTTGCTCCAAGTTCTTGAGCCACACATCTATGGTGTCGCGTTTGCTGTTGAGTCTCCATTCAATATCCCCGCCCTCGAGTGTTGGTTTCTGCATTGGGAGAAGAGTACTGATGGTGATGTGTCCCTGTCTTGTGAATTCACCTTTCAGCAGACGTTGTTTGCGGGTGTCAGGTGCGGATATACGCATCTCTACCAATGAGTTGCTGTCGATGCTGTCTACGGTGTGGACGGCGGCCACATTCCAAGCTGCAGCCTCGGCAACATCGACATGGAGATTGCGGTTTTTGTCGGCCAAGGCCACCAGCCTATAGCGGCCTTCGGGAATGTAGTGGAACGAGTAGAATCCGTTTTTGTCGCAACGTGTCACGAAGTCGGGCTGCCCGTTGGTGGCTATGGTGTCGGTGCTGTCTGCCGTGAAGCGTTCGTCGCGATAGGCCAGCACGCTGACTGTCTCGGCCCACGGCTTTCCGGAGCGGGCGTCTTCCACCTTGCCACCTAACATCTTCTTATCCATCTGGTTTCCTGTTGAGAAGACGTATTCGAAGCTTGGAAGCAGGTTGCCTTCGGTGAAGTCGGCAATAGCCTCTTTGAATTGGAAGAGGTAGGTGGTGTTGGCCTGCAGGGTGTCGTTAATCTTCACAAGCACCCCTTTGCCTTTGGTCGTGAAGTCCGGTTTGTTGGTCATTGGAGGAGAGACCAGCACATTGTTTGCCGCATCTTTCAGGACCACGTACTCGTCGAATTCTATGAAGAACTGTTTTTCTGCGAAGTTAAGGCTTTCGTTCTCAGGCTTGCAGTGCTGAGCGACGGGAACCTGTTCGTCGCGAGGGCCACCGCTGGGGTAGCCCTGTTTGGCGCATCCGTACAGAGAGAGGGCGGCAAAGACGGCTACACCCATCAAAGCGCATGGTATCAGAGGCTTGTTACAGCGGAGACGTCGCATTATCCGAACAATTCTTGGGTCTCTTTGTGGAGGGCTTCAAGTGCGTTGTCGGCCGGCGAGTGGTCGGATACCGATGCAAAGATGCTGGCCGCCAGTCGAGTGGGGTCGTCGGTGTCGTTCAGTTGCACTGCCGACGAGTTCACCAGGTTGATCATCTCGTCCTTGGCTTCGCGAATTGCGGCCCACAGGGTGGGGGAGACGTATACCTGCTGAGAGAGGTTGTGCTCCCATTCGTCGCGTATGTTCTTGGTCATAACGCCTTGCAGAAGGCGGAGGTCCATGCCGGGCTGGTAGCATCTTAGCACCAGAGAGTTCGGCGAAATGCGCTCCAGGAACAGGGCCATGCGTTCGTAGGCCTGCAGACGTATGGGGGTCACCACTTTCTGGGCCTCGGCCCGTTCGTCGGCCTTGATGGTCAAGAGTCTAGTTTTCTGCTCGTTGTCGAAATAGCGCTTCACGAGCATATAGATTATCCAGCCTGTCAGTGCCACAGTGGCCAGGACGGCTCCCACGTTGAGCAAAATGATTTGTGTTGTACTCATATATCCTTTATTCTATGATGTTTGGTTACTTTACGTCAGACAAAAGGCGGTCTACCAGCTGGTGAACACCTCGTGAGGCCACCTCTTTTATGAATGTCACGGGACGGCTTACGGGAACCTCCTTGGGGTCAACCACATAGCATGGGACGCCGCGCCCGACGTAGTGTATCAGTCCGGCAGCGGGGTATACGGCCATGGAGGTGCCTACCACCACGAAGATGTCGGCCGACTCGCACAGCGAGGCTGCGGGTTCGATGTTGGGAACCGCCTCGCCAAACCACACGATGTGAGGCCTGAGCTGAGTGCCGTCCGGAGCCTTGTCGCCGAGGTGTATGTCGCGGTCTCCGATGTCCACTATCAAGTCCGGATTGACGTCCGATCTGCCTTTGGTCAGCTCGCCGTGAAGGTGCAGAACATTCTTGCTACCAGCACGTTCGTGCAGGTCGTCGATATTCTGTGTCACGATCCTCACGTCGTACTTCTCCTCCAGCCGTACCAGCTGGCGATGGGCTTCGTTAGGCTGGGCGGCGAACAGTTGCCTACGGCGCTCGTTGTAGAAGTCGAGCACCAGCTTCGGGTTTCGCTCGTAGGCTTCGTGAGTGGCCACGTCCTCGACGCGGTAGTGTTCCCACAGACCGTCCGAGTCACGGAATGTCGAGATGCCGCTTTCCGCGCTAATGCCTGCGCCTGTCAATACCACAATTCTTTTCATAACATACCGCATATTTTGCCGTTGCAAATGTACGTAAAAAAAACGATACATCGCCGCCAACACGAAAAATAATGTGTTTGCACAAAGCTGGGTAATGCCTCTAATGGCTGAAAAACAAAGAGCTACTATCTTGCCGAGGCCTCGTTTGCGGCACCAATTTTCTTTGTTGAAGCACAATAATAAGTGTTTCAACCCGTTTTTTTTGCGATTATGGAAGAGAAGAACATAATAGAAATCAAGAATAAGCGGGCCTCGTATGAGTATTTCCTCATGGACGAGTACACGGCCGGCATAGTCTTGATGGGCAGCGAGATAAAGAGCATCCGTGAGGGGAAGGCGAACCTCACCGACGCGTGGTGTACGTTTGTCGGCAACGAGTTGTTTGTGCGCGACATGCACATCTCGGAATACAAGTTCGGCTCCTACTGGGGCCACCAAGCCAAGCGCGACCGCAAGCTGCTGCTCAACCGTCGCGAGCTCCGCAAGCTGCAGAACAAAATCAAGGAACGCGGCTACACCATCGTCCCCGAACTGCTATTTGTGAACCCGCAGGGGAGGGCCAAGCTCACCATAGCCCTCGCCAAGGGCAAGCACCACTATGACAAGCGCGAGAGCATCAAGGCCAAGGACTCGCGGCGCGACATGGAGAGGGAGCTTGCATAAAGTGTCAAATCCTTAAAGTCAGAATTCTATGAAGGTCTTCAAGTTTGGCGGTGCATCGGTCAACAGTGCCGACGCGGTGCGCAACATGGCACATATTGTACAGTCTCATCTGGAGTCGGACCCCTTGGTTGTTGTAGTGTCCGCCATGGGCAAGACCACCAACCTCCTCGAGCGGCTTGTACCCGGGGGCGGTGCGGGAGAGGCGTCGTTCAAGGAGTCGCGCCGCCAGTTTGAGGACTATCATCTTGCCATTGCCAACGGGCTGGTTCCGGGCGATACGGGCCTGATGGCCAGTATACAAGACCTTTTGCACCAGTTCAACACCACCATCGCTTCCCTCACCCCGTCGGCCGAGGCCTACAACTACAACTACGACCAGGTCGTCTCCTACGGCGAGTTGCTCTCCACCACCATCATTGCGCACTATCTCAACCACCTTGGAATCAATGCGCAATGGGTCGATGCGCGGCAGATTGTCGTGACCGACAGCCACCACCGCGAGGGCCGAGTGGACTGGGAGTCCACAAAGCGGAACGTGGACGGGGTCTCTTGGAAAGCAAGTGGCGATGATTGCAGAGTGTATGTAACCCAGGGATTTATCGGCGGCACTACCGACGGGGCGACCACCACCCTTGGCCGGGAGGGCTCGGACTACAGCGCTTCAATACTTGCCTATTGCCTTGACGCCGAGAGCGTCACCATCTGGAAAGATGTGCCGGGCTTCCTGAATGCCGACCCCAAGTTCTTCCCCGACACGGTGAAGATAGACAGTATACCCTATAACGAGGCCATCGAGCTGGCCTATTACGGAGCCTCCGTCATCCACCCCAAGACCGTCAAGCCTATCCAGAACAAGGGAATCCCCCTCTACATACGTTCGTTTGTCACGCCCGAGAGCGAGGGCTCGGTAGTCGGCAACTACCATACTATCAGTCCTGAAACCCCGCTATACATCTTCCGGGACAACCAGATACTCCTCTCCATCATGCCGCGTGACTATTCGTTCATAGCCGAAGACAACCTCCAGGCCATATTCGGCCTGCTCAATGAGCTTGGAATCAGGGTGAACCTCATGCAGAACTCGGCATTGAGCTTTTCGATATGTGTCGACAACACCCCCCACCTTGTAGCCCGCCTTGTGGCGGGGTTAAAGAACATGTTCCGAGTTCGGTACAATGAAAATCTGACCCTTGTCACCATACGCTACTACACGCCGGCGGTGATAGACCGCATAGTGGCGGGGCGACCCATACTGCTCGAGCAGCGCAGCCGCACCACGGAGCAGGTCATTGTGCCGTCGAGGTAGTATCGGCGTAGTGGTCCGCGATGCGGTCCAAGGTTTGGAAGGTCTCGGCAGCCGTGGTGGTGGCCACCAGGGCGAGCCTGAAGGGTTTGAAGTTGAACAGCCCCTTGAAATAATTCCCGTAGTGTTTCCGCATCTCGAAGATGGCGGTGCGCTCCCCCTTGAACTCAATGGCTGCCGACAGGTGCCGCCGGCATACCGCCACCCTTTCCGCCACAGAAATGGGCCGTTCGGGTTGGCCGTCGAAGGCGCGTCGGCACTGTTCGAAGATCCAGGGGTTGCCGATGGCGCCGCGGCCGATGAGAATTCCGTCGACTCCGTAACGTCTCTTGTTTTCAACGGCTTGCGATGCTGATGTTATGTCCCCGTTGCCGAAGATGGGTATGTGTATGCGAGGGTTGTTTTTCACGGCCCCGATCATGGACCAGTCCGCGGTGCCGCTATACATCTGAGTCTTAGTGCGTCCGTGGATGCTCAATGCCGAAATGCCGGTGTCCTGCAGAGCCTCGGCGAAATCTGTTATCTTCATGGTATCAGCGGAATAGGCCAAGCGGGTCTTCACCGTCACCGGCAGGTGGGCCCGTTTCACTATTGACGCTGTGATTCCAAGCATTTTAGGTATGTCCTGCAGTATGCCGCTGCCGGCTCCTTTGCCGGCCACCTTGCGCACGGGGCACCCCCAGTTGATGTCGACGAAGTCCGGGGCGGCTTGTTCCACGACCTCGAGGCAGCGCAGCAGCTCGTCCTCGTCGGAGCCGAAGACCTGGATGCCAATAGGATGCTGTGCGGGCGAGAAGCGCATTTTGCGCAGGCTCTTCTCCGCGTCGCGGTTCAGGGCCTCGCTTGCTATGAATTCAGTTATGAGCAGGTCGGCCCCCATCTCCTTGCAAATCTGCCGGAAGGGCAAGTCGGTGATGTCGTCCATTGGCGAAAGGCCTATGATACAGTCTTTTTGGGGCAGTTTCAGTTCCATAATACGGTTGCAAATGTATGAAAAATAAATGGAACACAGGCAGGAAGGGAGGAAAAAAAGACCGAGTGGATAAAATAAACGCCGACGGAGCGGCGTTAATAGGCGTACAAAATCAATATCTAAGCAATGGAATTGAAAGAATCTCTCAAGAAGCTTGTGTTCGAAAAGAGCGCCCTGAAGCAGGATGTCTTCCATGCCACGAGGGACAGCTTCGAACTCTTCCGCCAGACCACACGCGAAATCATCACCCTCTTCCGGGAGCAGTGCCGCATAGAAGGACGACAGGTGGCCTTCGAGTTCACAGACCGCGGCGATTTCGAGTTCGAGGTCAAGTTCGCCGGCGACATACTTCTTTTTATGATGCACAGCAATGTCTTCGAGTTTTCGCGCGACCATCAGGTGATGAAGTCGCCGTATATCCGCGAGGACACGCGCCGTTCGTACTGCGGAGTGATACACATCTACAACTTCCTTGCCGACAGCTTCTTGTACCAACGCGACAACGACTTGGGCTACATGATTGGCCGTGTCTTCGTGAACCACGAGAAGCACTACTTCATAGAGGGCAAGCGCGAACTGGGCATGCTCTACACCAATTTCAACACGTCGATTATCACCCCCGAGTCGGTCCAAGGGATTGTGGAGTCGGCTATCGAATACACCACCAATTTTGACCTTTTGACCCCTCCATACGACGAAGTGAAGCTTGTCTCCGTGGGGGAGATGAGGACAAATTTTGACAAAAAAACTCTTGTCACCGGCAAGCGCTTAGGCTTTCGTTTTCAGGCAGATGAGGAGTAGACGGCCTGAGATATCAACCGGAGTGGTTGAAAAAAATTTTGCCATGTCGGAAATTGTTCGTACTTTTGCAGCCGTTTTCGACGTCGGATAGCAGTGTATCAGGCCCTACGGAAACAGAGAAAAAAATGATGCCGCGTTCGTCTAGTTGGCCCAGGACGTAAGATTTTCATTCTTAAAATCGCGGGTTCGAATCCCGCACGCGGTACGAAAGACAAAACAATAGAAAAAGAGAAACAACAAACAAATGGCACACCACAAGTCTGCAAAGAAAAGAATTCGCTCGAGCGAAAAGAGAAGAGTCGAGAACCGTTATTATGCCAAGACCATGCGCAACGCCCTGCGCGATTTCCGCGCCCTTGAGGACAAGGCCGTTGCCACCGAGCGTCTGCCCAAGATGGTCTCGATCATCGACAAGCTGGCCAAACGCAGCATCATCCACAAGAACAAAGCTTCGAACCTTAAGTCGAAGGTCATGCGCAAGGTTAACGCCATGTAATCTTCCGCTCGCAGAGCAGAAAGTAAAAGCCGATCCCAGAAGGGGTCGGCTTTTTTGTTTGGAGGGAGAGGGAGTTATGAGTTAAGAGTTATGAGTTAAGGGTTAAGAGTTAAGTGGTAAGTTTTGGTAGACAGGAGGCAGGAGTTAAGTAGTTAAGCCGAATGTACAGGGAGTGGGGGGTGGGAATTGAG
>Ga0310697_10000465_pt1 | contig 55753 bp, 66 predicted proteins | sample 172DNAGHGlowgp2_FD_203883 | JGI IMG/M metagenome (GOLD analysis project Ga0310697, IMG submission 203883) | Sheep rumen microbial communities from Palmerston North, Manawatu-Wanganui, New Zealand - 1728 DNA GHGlow gp2 (v2) (version 2) | ecosystem: Host-associated > Mammals > Digestive system >...
ATGGATTTTGTCTTCTGACAAAATCCTCGGCGGCAGAAGCGCAGTCAAAAAAGTCCATCTGGGGACTTTTTTGACAAGCTGAAAGATGAGCGGCCGATCCGACCGCTCATCTTTTTCCTCTACACACGGTTTACTCGCTGCCGTCCTCGACCAGCACCTTCATCGTACCGCCGCAGACCATGCCGTCCGATTCCGCCACGTCGCCCGTCAGATCAATGTCGATGATCTGATAGCGCCCTGTGCCGATGATGCGCACGGCGTCGCGGATCACGGCGCCCTCGCTGCAGCCGCCGCCGATGGAGCCGGTGACCTTTCCCAGGGGGCTCACAGCCATCTTGGCCCCAGCCTCGCGCGGGGTGGAGCCCTTGGTCTCGATCACGGTGACGATGGCCTTCGGCTCGTGATTTTCCGCCAGATAGCGCAGCGTGGAGATCTCCATATCCGAATCACAGACGCAGCGGCCCTTGCCGTGCTCCGGCAGCCGCTTGTAGGCGATCAGCTCCGAGAGGATCGAGACCGCGATCTCCTGCGGGGTGATCGCGCCGATGGGCAGCCCGATCGGCGTGCAGATTTCCTCCATCCGCTCGGTGGAGTAGCCCTCCTCCGCCAGCATCTCCATCAGGCCCTTCACCCGTCTCCGGGAGCCGATCAGCCCCAGATAGGCCGTGCGCACGCCCGGCAGCAGCACCCGCAGGCAGTCCGCGTCGTGTCTGTGGCCGCGCGTGATGATGACCACATAGTCATAGGGCGTGAGCTTCACGCTGCGGATGGCGTTTTCAAAGCTGTCGCAGATGACCTCTTCGGCCAGCGGGAAGCGGGCGCGGTTGGCAAAATCGGGCCGGTCGTCCGCCACGATGACGGAAAAGCCGCACTTGGCCGCAAACTCGACCACATGCAGCGCGATATGCCCCCCGCCGAGCACCAGCAGCCGCTCCTGCGGCAGCATCGGCTCAGTGACCCGCAGGCCCTCTTCCGTCTGTTCCGCCGTTACCGCGGCGACCAGGCGCCCCTTGAGATCCTCCCGGGGCGCGACGGCGGTGAGCCGGCGGGAAAAGCCCTCCGCGATGCTTCCGCGCTCGCCGCGGATCACGGTTTCCAGCGCCACAGCCTCTCCGGTCTCCAGCTTTTTCACAATCTCCTGATAGACGTTCACCCTGAACACCTCCGTGGGCAATCGAGTTTCCTGCCGCTATCATATCGCAGCCCGTCCCGCCGCGCAAGTTTTTCTTTTTTGACGCTGCAAACGCGAACCAGATAACAAACCAGAGCTGACCGGGCAGCTATGGCTCGGGCAGCTCCGGTTTATCGGTCGGGATGGGCGGCAAACTGTTGTCGCAGCGGCCTCTTTTTCGTGCAGTTTTTCTACGCACTTTTTACGCACTTTTGGCATTTGACTGCATGAAACTACATGGAGTTTTATGAACTTCAAAACGCCGGAAGTGCTTGATTTTACCTGGTTTTATGGACTTTCATGAAGAGATGCGAAAATACGTGAAATCGGGCGATCACCCACGATGCCGAGTTTCATATATCTTTGATCTCCTTATCAGAAAATGAGAAATCCAACCAGATAAGTATAGCAGAAACTTTCCGTTTTCTCAATCCCTTCCGGTGCTTTTCTCAAATCGCGCTCTGCGCGCGGATATAGTCCTGCAGCGCGTCGAAGCTGCCGCGGGGAAAGCGCTCGATGGGCTCGCTTTTCCGGTTCACGAGCCGGTCCGTCAGCAGGAAGACGCGCATGCCCAGCTTCTCCGCGATCATGTCCTCCCCCACGTCGTTTCCGACCATGAGGCAGTCCTCGGCCTTGAGCCCCGTCTTCTCCAGCACTTCCCGGTAATAGGCGGGGTTCGGCTTGCAGGTCGTGCAGTTCTCGTAGGTGGTATAGAGCTCGAAGTCCTCCGGCTGCAGCCCGGCCCAGCGGATGCGGCTCTCGGTGGCCACGGCGGGAAAGAGCGGGCTTGTGGCGAGGATCGTGCGCAGGCCCAGCTCCTTGGCAAGCTTCACGCTCCCGGCCGCGCCGGGGTGATAGCCGCAGAGGGCCTTCGCCTGCTGGAATTCATTGGCGTAGAAGGCCTCGAAGAGGGGGACGTCTCTCCTCCCCTGCTCGCCGTAAATGCCGAGGAAGACACGCCAGAAGGCCTCCTCGTTGCGGCAGGAGCCGTCGTTGCCCATCATGGCCTTCGTCCCGGCCCAGACGTTTCGGATCAGTTCCTGCGGCTCATAGCCGTGATGCGCCATCTTCCGGGCCAGAAGGCGGAAGTAGCCCTCCACAAAGGCGTCCTGATCCAGGGGGAGCAGGGTGCCGTCCAGATCGAAAAGCACCGCCTTCAGCATGGTTTCGCCTCCAGGCCGTACTCGGCCGCCAGGGCGCGGAAGGCGGGCTCCGCGCGGCGGATCGTGTCCGTCGGGACGCAGTAGGCCAGGCGCAGATAGCCCCGGATGCCGAAATCGTCGGAGGGCACCAGCAGCAGCTCGTACTTCTTCGCACTGTCGCTGAAGGCCTTCGCGTCCTCGATGGGCGCCTTCACGAAGAGGTAGAAGGCCCCCTCGGGATAGATGCAGTCATAGCCCAGGCTCGTGAGCATGTTGTACAGCAGGTCCCGGTTTTCCCGGTAGATCGAGAGATCCGCCGTAAGGCCCACGCAGCTTACCAGCGCGCGCTGCATCATCGCGGGCGCGGCCCGGTAGCCGAGGCGCAGCGCCGTCTCCCGCAGGGAGGCGAGCAGCGCGTCGTGCCCGGCGCATTTGGGGTTCACCGCGAGATAGCCGACGCGCTCCCCGGGCAGGGAGAGGGACTTGCTGAAGGAGTAGCAGAGGATCGTATTCTCATAGGCGTTCATGACGCAGGGGATGGCCTCCGCGTCGTAGCAGAGTTCCCGGTAGGGTTCGTCCGACACGAGACAGACAGGGCGGCCCCAGCGCTCCCCGGCCCGGCGCAGGATCTCCGCCAGCCGCGCAAGGCTCTCCTCCGAGAGGATGGCCCCGGTGGGATTGTTGGGGGTATTGACCAGCACGAAGCGGGTCTTTTCGGTGAGGGAAGCCTCCAGCGCGTCCAGATCCGGCTGCATGTCGGCCAGGGGCGGCACCTCCACGGTCACCCCGCCCGCGCCCTCGATAAACACGCGGTACTCGGTGAAATAGGGCACGAGGACGACGGCCTCGTCCCCGGGATCCAGCAGCGTCTGGCAGCAGACGGCAAGGCCGCCGGCCGCGCCGGTGACGATCTGGATTTCCCCTGCGTCAAGGCCCATGGCAAAGCGGCGGTTCAAATCCTCCGCGACGGCGGCGCGCAGCGCGGGCAGTCCCTCGGGCGGGGTCTTTGCATGGGCGTCCGGCTGCCGGAGCGCCTGCCGCATGGCCTCCCACACCGGCTTTGGCACCGGCGCGCTGGGGCTGCCCAGGCTGAAATCAAAGACCCTGTCCGCGCCGATCTGCGCCTTGCGGGCGTTGCCGTAGGCCGTCAGCTCCCGCATGCAGTTTTTGACCCGACCCCAGGCCACGTAGTTCTGCTTCATGGAATCGCCCCCTGTGCGTTCTTTTGATTTTATATTGATTATACACCTCCGCGCCCCCGGGCGCAACCGGAGGATCGCGGCATGCAGGCGCCCGGGCCCCTCCGCTGTGCGTGGAGATCATCTACATCATAGACATCATATACAGTCCGTCTCCGGTAGCCGGGTCTGCTCCGGCTCCTCCAGGTACTGCAGCGAGAAGGCGTTCTGGACCTTCCCCTCCCGGCGGACCGTAATCCCCGTACGCAGATAGATCCCCCGCCTTTCCAGTTCCTCCCTGCACGCGTCCAGCGCGTTTTTCGGCTGACGGCCGGAGAAGACCATGGCGCCGTACTCCCGCCGCATCTCCTCGTAGGTAATGCGCACCGGCGCAAAGGGATTGGCCTTCGCCTCCAGCAGATCGGCAAGCCGCTCCGATCCCTGCTCCCGTGCCTGACGGCTCTGCCGCAGCTCTTTTAAGGACTTGTGCTGGCGGTTGGCCGCCTCCACCTCCTCCTTGCTCACGTCGGAGTACCCCTCGAACACGGCGCCGCCGTCCGCAATGCGCAGGCGCAGGCTCTCCCCTTCCTCGGCGTAGTTGGACTTGCTGTGCACGGCCACGCGGCAGGCCGCGTCCTCCGGGTCGCGCAGCAGATACAGGGCCGAGCGCGCCGCGTTCACCAGATCCGCCGAACCCATGGCGGCGTTGTTGAGATTCTCGGTCTGGGTCCGCTTGTTCACATGGGCCACCAGCAGCATGGCGCAGCCCACTTCCTTGCAGAGATTTGCCAGCTGCTGAAATACGGGGCGCACCGTGTTGGCCCGGTTCATGTCCGCCGCCGCGCCGAGAAAGGCGTGCCAGGGGTCCACGACCAGGAGCTTCGGCTGATAGGCCAGCACCGTCCTGCGGAAATCCTCAAAATCCTCGTAGAGGCAGAGGCCCTGGCTGGCCTGGCAGTCGATGAGCATCACATTCTCCAGCTCCGCGCCGCAGGCCTCCAGCCGCGTGCGCAGCGTGCCGCCCTCGTCCTCTGCCGAGATCAGCAGCACCCGGTCGGGATGTCTCCCCTTTGTCTCCCCGGGCAGCGGCCGCCCCCTGCTGATCGCCGCGGCCAGCGCGCAGACGAAGAAGGTCTTCCCGGTGCCGCCCGGGGCCATCAGCACCGTGAACTCCCCCTCCGGAAGGTAGGGCTTCCAGAGGAAGCGGCGTTCCGGTTCTGTAAAACTGGACGCCGGCAGCGCGCAAAACGGCGGCTTCTCCTCCTGCAGCCGATAGTAGTTCAACAGATCCGCGATCTCGTCCCGCAGCGCGTCGTCGCTCCTTCCGTTCTCGCGCATCCGCAGGCAGTAGCGCCCGATGTCCAGACGGGTCAGAAACCCGTGCATTTCCACAAATCGGAGGTCTTCCTCCGAAATCTCCAGTTCTTGCAGCAGCGCATAGGCCGCCTCTTTTTCTTCCATTGCTCCTCCCCATTTCTCTCGTGCTCAGATCTTCCGCGGCGCGGGACGGGCGGTGTCCCGGCTCCGGTTCGGTTATAGTATACCACACTTGGGGGATTTCGTCAACGAATAGTTCTGTCTAACCGCACCTTCAGGTGCCACGCCGTATATGATGTCTATGATGTATATGATTTCCACGCACAGCGGGATGCCGAAGAGCATCCCGCTGTGTTTTTAGCATTGTAGGGGAGGGGCTTGCCCCTCCCGCTGTGTCGGACCTTGTACCGTGTCTGTTTCTCATCGTAGGGGAGGGGCTTGCCCCTCCCGCTGTGTCGGACCTTGTACCATGTCTGTTTCTCATCGTAGGGGAGGGGCTTGCCCCTCCCGCTGTGTCGTACCTCGTACCACGTCTGTTTCTCATTGTAGGGGAGGGGCTTGCCCCTCCCGCTGTGTCGTACCTCGTACCACGTCCGCGGGACGGGCAAGCCCCTCCCCTACGGCGCATCCCCTAGACGCTATCCACTGGCCACTGACCACTGGGCGCTTCTTCGCCGACCGATGGTCGGCGCTACGATGGTATCCCCCAGTCTGTCCGCTTCGCGGCGCAGATTAAAATCGGAGGCCGCCAAAAGGCGGTCCTGTGTTTTCTGGTGCTCCAGCGGGGATTCGCGTGCATTGGATTTCCCTTGCGGGGGACGGGAAATCCAATATCGGTATTCACCAGCGTGCGCGCTGGTTCATGCACACGCCCCCGGCGTGTGCGGACATGATTCGAATCCCTCGAAGAGTAGAAAACACAGGGCCGCCAAAAGGCGGTCCTGTGTTTTCTGGTGCTCCAGCGGGGATTCGAACCCCGGACACCCTGCTTAAAAGGCAGGTGCTCTGCCTACTGAGCTACTGGGGCAAATCGTCCGAGCAAGCTTCGGATCGTCTCGCTTCCGTGAAGCTTCACGAAAGCTCGCTCTCTCCGCTGCTCGTCCTCCCAAAATCAAACCCATTTCGTTGGGCTTTGATTTTGTAAAGATGCGAAGGTCTTTGCCGTCTCCCCAAATCGGAGCCCAGCGCAGCGGGTCCGATTTGGAAAGGAAGAGGGAGGGAGAATCGCGCAGTTTTCGCCGCAAGGCGGAAATGGAGCGGTTCGAGCTTCCTCTGACGTGGCTGGGATGGCGGGACTCGAACCCACTATATCGGAGTCAAAGTCCGGTGTGTTACCATTACACTACATCCCAAAATTTCTGTGGAAAGAGGCCGGCGCTGCCGGCCTCTCTCGTTTGTGGGGTGGGATATGGGGCTCGAACCCACGACACCCGGAACCACAATCCGGTGCTCTACCAACTGAGCTAATCCCACCAAGTCGTCCGAGCAAGCTTCGGATCCACTCGCTTCCGTGAGGCTTCACGAAAGCTCGCTCCCTCCGCTGCTCGTCCTTTTCAAAATCAAACCCATTTCATTGGGCTTTGATTTTGTTTTATATCGTCCTGCGAGGACGATGGCACGCCAAGAGGGATTCGAACCCCCGACCTACTGCTTAGAAGGCAGTTGCTCTATCCTGCTGAGCTATTGGCGCATATAGTACCCAACCAATGCCGCAACATTCAGAACCGGCCGATCAGCATCTCTCTGACGTTGGAGCGGGTGATGGGAATCGAACCCACGTATCCAGCTTGGAAGGCTGGTGTTCTACCATTGAACTACACCCGCGCGTCCGTTCCCTAAAAGCTTAAAGATAATACCATACGAAAAGGGAAAATGTCAACCGCTTTTCATAAAAAAATCAAGTTTTTTCTTGACTTTAACAATGCAGCGTGTTAGTATGTCGCCAGTCGAAAGAGGCGCGGTGTTCATCAGTAGCGCTCCGGCAAGGGCAGGCAGCCGCCGGGTGCGAAAGGGGCCACCGCCGAAGTACCGCTCCCGGGCCTGCGGGATCGGCGCTGGGGCTGCGGAGAAGATCCGCCGCACTGTCACGGAAACGTGGAGCGCTGTCGACTGCCGGCGGGTATACGCAGCCCGCTTGTGCCGCTCCACGGGAGCGGTTTTTTTATTCTCTTGTGAACCGGGTTACACGAGCGAGTCCCTCTCCCGGCATTTTTCAAGGAGGTCATCCCCATGCTTTCAGACAACATCAGCCGGCTTCCGGACGGAACGCTGTGCTTCGCCGGGCAGAGCGTGCCCGCCCTCGCGGCGAAATACGAGACGCCCCTCTATCTGATGGACGAAGGGCGCATCCGCGAAAACTGCCGGATGTACCTGGACGCGTTCCGCGCCGCCTTCGGCGAACGGGCGCTGCCGCTCTACGCCGGGAAGGCGGCCTCCTTCAAGGAGATGTACCGCATCATGCTCTCCGAGGGCATGGGGGTGGAGGCCGTCTCCCGCGGCGAAATCTACACCGCTCTCTGCGCGGGCTACCCCACCGCGAACCTCTATTTCCACGGCGACGGCAAAACGCCCGCGGACGTCTCCTTTGCCATGGAGGTGGGCGTCGGCTGCTTTGTCGTGGACAACGAGCACGAGCTGGCGCTGGTGAGCGCCGAGGCCGGGCGCCGCGGCATCCGGCAGAAGGTGCTGCTGCGCATCACGCCGGGCATCGACCCGCACACCTACGAGGCGGTGAACACCGGCACGGTGGACGTGAAGTTCGGCGTGCCGCTGGAGACCGGGCAGGCCTTCCACTTCGTGCAGGAGGCGCTGAGCCTGCCCAACCTGGACGTGGCGGGGCTCCACTGCCATGTGGGCTCCATGGTCTTCGACGAGGACGTGTTTGAGCGCACGCTGGATATCATGGTGGGCTTCATGGCCTCGCTTTACCGCAGCCTGGGCTTCGTGACCCGGGAGCTGGACGTGGGCGGCGGCTACGGCGTGCGCTACCGGGAGGACGACAAGGAGGCGGACATCCCCGCCCGCATCGCGGCGGTGGCGGCCCATCTCAAGGCCCTCTGCGCCGACGCGGAGCTGCCCCTCCCCTTCTTCCTGATGGAGCCGGGCCGCAGCATCGTGGCCGACGCGGGCATGACGGTCTACACCGTCTCCACGGTCAAGCACATCCCCGGCTTCAAGCGCTACGCCATCGTGGACGGCGGCATGGGCGACAACCCGCGCTACTGTCTCTACGGCTCGGAGTATACGGTCCTGCACGCCGACCGGGAGGCGGAGGGCACGGCGATCTTCGATCTGGCAGGCCGCTGCTGCGAGAGCGGGGACATCATCCAGCCCGCCGTTTCCCTTCCCCGCGATACCGCGCCGGGCGAGCACATCGCCGTCTGCACCACCGGCGCCTACAACTACTCCATGGCCTCCAACTACAACCGTCTGGGCCGCCCGCCCGTGGTCATGCTGCGGGACGGGGAGAGCCGCGTGGTCGTGCTGCGGGAGAGCATGGAGGATCTCTGCGCGCTGGATCTGTGAAGCGCGGCAAAGTATTCACAAAAAGGTCATTGTAACGGCTCCGCTTCTGCGGTATAATACAAGCACGAACGATACAAAAACCGGAAAAGGAGAATCCGTTTCATGAAAAATAACAGACTGTTTGCCCCGCTCGCCCTGGCCGCTGCCGCCGCGCTGGCCGCCGGCGTCGCCACCCTGCTGAAAAAGCCCGCGGCGGCGGCCGCCGCGCCCGCCGCTGCCGCCGCCCCTGCGCCCAAGGCCCCTGCCGCGCCCAAGACCCGCATGGTCGGCACTTACAGCTTCATCTCCGGCTTCCAGAACGCCGTGACCGTGGAGATGAACATGGATTACGACGGGGAAAAGTACAGCTTCGTCGTGATCGAGGACGAGTTCCCCAGCTATTCCAGCGACTCCCACGTGGCCGTCGTCTACGGCGAGGACTTCAACATGCAGCTGGAGTACGCCGCCTACTACGGCGGGGAGGATTTCGCCGCCCACTGCGCCCATCTGGGTGAGAAGTACCAGGGCATCACGCCGGTGCGCTACGGCAAGCTGGAGGGCGTCAGCTACATCGACGGGGACAATATGTGCCTGAACCTGGCGATCCCCGGCGACGCGAACAGCTATCTGCTGGTCACGCTGATGAAGAACCCCGACTACGACGAGGACTACACCACTCTGCCCGGCCATCCCGACGTGGGCTACATGCTCTCCTCCCTGCGTTTTCAGAATCTGTAAGGGCGAGGGAAACTGCATCAAGAAACGACAAAGCCTGTCCGAACGGACAGGCTTTTGTTTTGTGGGGAATAGGCTTCTTCGTCTCTGTCTTTGTCTATGCATTAAGGCACAGGTTTTCGAGAAAAACCTGTGCCTTATGTGGTATGCCATAAAGGGCTTGCCGCAGCCCCTGCTCTATAGCCGGGAGAGTATGTCAGTTCTGTTTGATATGGACGTCCAGCTGCTGATACGGGATCTGGATACCGGCGGCATCCAATGCCCGCTTTCCGGCGAGGAGCATGTACTTTTTCACTTTGCTGAAGTTCTGCGCATCGGTAAATGCCCGCACTTCGAACACCATACCGGAGCTGCCGCATTCGTCAAGGACCACTTTGGGAGGAGGATCGGTGTGGGCCAGCTCGCAGGTGGAAGCCATTTCCTTCAGCACTTTGAAAACGGTATCAATGTCGCTGTCGTAGCTGACCGTGAATTCCACCTGCACACGGCGGAGCCCTTCTCTTGAAAAGTTGGTGATGGCCGTGTTCGTCAGCGCGCTGTTGGGCAGGCTGATCAGGGTGCCGTCCTTGGTTTTGATCTCAGTATAGAAAGCACCGACGGCCTTAACAAATCCGACATGGTCGCCGATCTTGACAAATTCACCAGATTTGATGGGCTGCAGGATCAGCAGCGTCACGCCGCCGACAAGGTTCCCCAGGGCGCCCTGCATGCCAAGGCTGACCGCAACGCCGGCGGATGCAAAGATGGTGATGATGGACGTGAGCGGGATGCCGATGACGTTGGCCGCCGTAAGGACGATGATGACGAGGAGGAGCAGCTTGATGGCGTTGAAGATAAACGCCTGCAGCGAAGGATCAAATTTCGAGATGGTTTTGCTTCTTTTCAGGAGCTTCACGAACCAGTTTGTAAAAAACAGGCCCACGACGACAATAAGGATACCGAAAAGAAGATTGATGCCGGCTGTTGTGAAAAATTTTGCTATGCTTTCATAATCCATGTTCTTTCCCCCCGAATAGACTATTATTTGCCTGTCCTGCTGGCAGGATTCATGCGCGAATATTGAAGATAATATAGCATATCGACCGAATCCTGTCAATTCTGCCGGCGTTTGCAGGCTTGATTCTTTCTTTCAAATAGCGGGAGAAGGATTCGCCTGCATTTCTTTTCCGCTTGCGGGGCGCGGAAACAAAAACAGTCCGCCCGGTTGGGCGAACTGTTCTCGTTTTGGCAGCGGGAGAAGGATTCGCCTGCATTTTGTTTTCCCTTGCGGGGGACGGGGAAACAAAATAAATGAATTCGCCAGTGTTTGCACTGGCTCATGCAGGCCACCTGTGTGGCCTGCGGACATGATTCGAATCCTCCTCCTTGCAAAAAAGAAGACCACCCGTTGGGTGGTCTTCTTTTTTGGCAGCGGGAGAAGGATTCGAACCCTCAGCGCCTTCGGCGCTGCGCGACGCGATTGAAATCATGTGAGGGTTCGAATCCAATTCGATCTCAGATAAACGAAAACAGCCTGTCCTTTCGGACAAGCTGCTTTCCTTTGGCAGCGGGAGAAGGATTCGAACCCTCACATACGGAGTCAGAGTCCGCTGTGCTACCTTTACACAATCCCGCTAAGCGCATAAGCTATTATACGCAATATTCTCCAATTGTCAAGCAAAAATTTTCGAAAATCCGAAAAAATCACGCTTCTCCCCGCAGCTTCTTCAGCAGCGCGTGCAGGGCGTTTGCCCGGTGGCTGATGGCGTTTTTCTCCTCCGCGCTGATCTGGGCGGTGGTGCAGCCGCGCTCGGGCAGGACAAACAGCGGATCGTAGCCGAAGCCGTTGCTGCCGATCTCCTCAAAGCCGATCTCGCCGTAGAGATAGCCCTCGGCCTCCACAATGCTGCCGTCCGGCCTGGCCAGGACCATGGCGCAGGTATAGTGGGCGCCGCGGTTCTCCACGCCCTCCAGCTTCTTCAGCAGCAGGCGGTTATTGGCCGCATCGTCCCCGTGCACGCCGGAGAAGCGGGCCGAGTAAATGCCGGGGCCGCCGTCCAGCGCGTCCACGCACAGGCCGCTGTCGTCGGCCAGGGCGCAGCAGCCGGAGATTTGGGCGATCTCGCGGGCCTTCTTCTCGGCGTTTTCCATGAAGGTGCTGCCGTCCTCGATCGTCTCGTGCTCAATGCCGGCCTCCCGCATGGAGAGGATCTCGTCAAATTCGCTGCCCAGGATCTGTTTGATCTCGATCAGCTTATGGGCGTTGTTGGAGGCAATGATCAGTTTCATTTCTTTTTCCCCTTTTTCTTCTTTTTCGCGCCGCTGCGGCTCGTTTTGCTCTCGGCTGCCTTTCGCATGTTCAGCTTCTCCCGGAAGCTCTTGACCATGGAATAGGCCATCACCGGCAGGGACGCCAGGTTCACGATCCCGATCAGCCGCACGGCCCACACGGGCAGCGTGATCCCGGAAAGGCCCGTCACACTCAGGATCATCGAGGTGACGCCCATCAGCGCCACGCTGACGCCGAAGAGCATGTCGCCCCACTTGGCAGCATTATCCGCACTTGTTTTCATGCTTTGACTCCGTTCGTTCAGCTTTTTCGATTCAGTATAATGCCTTTTGTCCCTGTGCGCAAGGGCGAATTTTCTTGACAAGGCCCGGGAATCCACTATAATTATGGCAAGAAATCTCAGAAGCCGAAAGGAGGCGCGGGTCGTGGAACAGCTGCGGGAGCAATCTATCACCGCGTTTGCGGAGAAACAGGCGTCCTCCGCACCCACCCCGGGCGGCGGCGGCGCGGCCGCGCTGACCGGCGCGCTGGCGGCGGCGCTCTGCGCCATGGCCTCCCGCCTCACCGCGGGGCGGAAAAAATACGCCGACCGTGCGGAAGAACTGAACCGCATCGTCTCCCGCGCGGACGAGCTGCGGCAGCGGCTGCTCACGCTCATCGACGAGGACGCGGAGAACTTCGCGCCCCTGGCCGCGGCCTACTCCCTGCCGAAGGATGACCCGGAGACGGCGGAGGCGCTGCGCTGCGCAACGCTCACGGCCTGCGAAGCCCCGATGGAGATGCTGCGCTGCAGCGCGGCGGCGGTGGAACTGCTGGAGACGGCGGAGACGCTGTGCTCCCCCCTGCTGCTGTCCGACGTGGGCTGCGGGGCAGCGCTTGCCCGGGCTGCGATGGAGTGCGCCGCCATGAATGTGCGCGTGAATACCCGGAGCCTGCCGGAGGACCCGGAGGCGAAGTATCTGGAAGAAGAGCTTTCCCGGCTGCTGGATTCCCATCTGCCCCGGGCGGAGGCGGTCAGCGCATCGGTGATGCGCCGGCTGCAGCGCCCATGAGCGAGCTGCTGCTGGGCGCGCCAGTGGCCCAGGCCATCCGCGCGTCGCTGGAAGAGCGTATCGCCCGCCTTCGTGAGCGCGGGCGGGAGCCCTGTCTGGCCCTGCTGCGCTGCGGGGAGGACCCGGGCGCCCTGTCCTATGAGCGGGCGGCCGAGCGCAGCTGCGCCCAGGCCGGGATCCGCGTGGTGAAAGTCGTCCTGCCCTGGACCGCGAACACCGAGGAGATGCTGCGGGCCGTGGATCAGGTCAACGGCGACCCCTCCGTGCACGGGATCCTCGTGCTGCGGCCGCTGCCCAAACGGATCGACACCCAGGTGATCTTCCGCCGTCTGCGGCCGGACAAGGATGTGGACGGGATCACAGTGCCCTCCCTGGCCGGGATCTTCGTGGGCAAGGGCTGGGGCTTTGCCCCCTGCACAGCCGAGGCCTGTGTGGCCATGCTGGATCACTACGGCGTGCCCCTGGCGGGCGCCCAGGTCGTGATCCTGGGCCGGAGCCTGATCGTGGGCCGGCCGCTGAGCATGCTGCTCTGCGCGCGGGATGCCACCGTGACGCTCTGCCACAGCAAAACCCGGGATCCTGCCGCCCTCTGCCGGGAGGCGGACATCGTGATCGCCGCTGCGGGAAAGGCCCGCTTTGTGGATGAAAATTTCGTGAAACCCGGTCAGGTTGTTCTGGATGTGGGGGTAAACGAAGATTTTGACGGCAAAATCTGCGGTGATGTGGCGTTTGACCGTGTGGAGCCCATCGTCCGTGCCATCAGCCCCGTGCCCCGGGGCGTGGGCACCGTGACCACGGCGATCCTGGCCCGCCACGTGGTGGAGGCCGCGGAAATGCTGTATTGAGCAGAACACTGCTCCCTTAGCAGGGGAGCCTATAATGAATATGTTATTGTATAAGTGTCAGAGTAGGAGCAGCGCGTTGGCAGGGTAAACGCTGACGAAATCAACTTCTGCATCTTCCGGAACAATAACGCCCTGATCTCATCAGATCGCTATTTTTCTCGGAAGCTGCTATTGCCGATTTCATCATCGTTTACCAGGCCTGAAGTGCCGCGGGATGGGAAGTTGTCCGCGGACGAAATCGGTGCTGTCTCCGCTTCCGCTGCCACCAAAGGGCAACTCCTTTCGTGGCAACTGTCACGAAAGGAGTCTTTTCTATGCCAAAATTCAGCACCAGAACCCTGACCACCATGGCGCTGCTGACCGCACTGGAGATCGTGCTCTCCCGCTTTCTCTCCATCAGCGCCTGGAACACCAAGATCGGCTTTGCCTTTGTGCCGGTGGCGCTGGCCGCCATGCTGCTCGGGCCGCTGTACGCGGGGCTGGTTGGTGCGCTGGCGGACTTTGTGGGCGCGATCCTCTTCCCCGTCGGCGCCTACTTCCCCGGCTTTACGCTGACGGCCTTCCTGATGGGGGCCTGCTACGGGCTGTTTCTCTATAAAAAGCAGAGCTTTCCGCGCATCCTCGGCGCCGTGGCGGTGCACCAGCTTGTGCTGAGCCTGCTGCTCAACACGCTGTGGATCTCGATCCTCTACGGCTCGCCCTTCTATCCGCTGCTGCTCTCGCGGCTGCCCCAGTGCGCGATCCTCGGCGCGGTGCAGCTGGCCGTGATTCCCCTGCTCGCAAAGCTGCTGCCGCAGCTGAAAGGAAGCGTCCAATGACCAAACAGGAACAGCGCGCCCTGGCTATGGCCGCACGGCGTGCCATGAAGACGGAAGAACGCAGAGCCGCCTCCGCCGCCATCTGTGAAGGGCTCCTCGCCCTGCCGCAGGTTCAGGCAGCCAAAACCGTGCTCAGCTATATGGCGCTGCCGGACGAGGCGGATCTGAGCGCCCTGCACGAAGCGCTCCGGGCGCGCGGCGTGCGCCTCTGCTTTCCGGTGAGTCTGCCCCACGGTCTGATGGAGGCCTATGAGCCCCGGGGCTGGGTCTCCGGCCCTTACGGCATCCGGGAGCCGGACCGGGCGACTTCCCGCCCTGTCGATCCGGAAGACATTGACCTGGTGCTCGCGCCCTGCGTGGCCTTTGACGAGAAGCGAAAGCGCCTGGGCCACGGGGCAGGCTATTATGACCGCTTTCTGCCCAAATGCGGGAAAGCAACGGTCATCGCCGCCGCCTTCGAGAGCCAGAAGCTGACCGCCGTCGTCACGGATGCACATGACCGCCCCATGGACGCGGTGGCGACGGAAAAGGCAGTGTACTAAAGCAAAAGGGGATGTGCCGGGCACATCCCCTTTTGCTTATTCATGATTCTTACTGCAGGATATATTTGCGAACCTCGTCGCTGACGGTCTCAGGGTCGGCGGAGATGGAGACGATGAAGCTGATGTTTTCCTGATTGGAGAACTTCTCCAGCCAGGTCAGGAAAGCCTCCAGCGCTTCCACGCTCTTGTCGTTAACAAGCTTGTAGAAGTTATCAATAAAGAAATGGGTGATGTCATAGTTGCCGGCGTGCACGCCGCAGATGAGACCCTTCAGAAATTCATAACTGCCGATGTCATAGGCGCTTGCTTCGATCAGGCGGGCCTGATAAGGAATGTCGTAGGTAAGCTTGCGCTCTTTCTCGATGACGACCACGTCGCCGGTTTCGGCGTTGACGGCGTCACGCACCAGATCGACCAGCTTCTTCGTCTTGCCGGATCCTTTCAGACCCATAATGATGTTGACCATGGGGATCAACCTCCTTCATTGTATTTCCTTTGTTGAATGTAGCTTACCATTTTTCCCGCCGGGAAGCAAGAGTGCATTTGTAAATAAAGTTCTAAATCCATCCGCTGTCCCGGCAAACCTGCCAGGCCGGCCAGTATCCGTGAATTCTGAAAACTAAGCCCCGCCTCTTATTGACCCTTTCTGTGAATTATGATATTTTAAAGAGTAGAGCTTCCACAGGAGGTTATAAAAAAAATGTACGAAAATCTGAAAGCGAGCTTTTTCGATACCTTTGGCAGAAAAGCGCAGTATCTCTTCTCCGCGCCGGGGCGCACCGAGATCGGCGGCAACCACACCGACCACCAGCTGGGCCGGGTTCTGGCCGGGGCAGTGAGTCTGGAGACCGTGGCCGCTGTCGCGGAAAACGGTGAAAACACCGTCCGCGTCCTCTCCGAGGGTTATCCCCTCTGCGAGATCGACCTGGATGACCTGGCCATCCGTCCCGAGGAATTCGGCACGACGAAGGCCCTGATCCGCGGCGTCGCCGCCGGAACCGGCCTGAAGAAGGGCTTTGACGCTTACGTCACTTCCACCGTGCTGCCGGGCAGCGGGCTGTCCTCCTCGGCCGCCTTTGAGGTGCTGCTGGGCACCATCGCGAGCCGCCTGAGCGGCGCGGGTCTCACCGCCGTGGAGATCGCCCAGCTGGGCCAGCGGGTGGAGAACGACTATTTCGGCAAGCCCTGCGGTCTGATGGACCAGATGGCCTCCTCCGTGGGCGGCATCATCACCATCGACTTTGCCGATCCCGACCGGCCGGTGGTCGAGCATCTGGACTTTGACTTTGCCGCCTGCGGCCACGCCCTGTGCATCATCGACAGCGGCGCCGACCACGCGGATCTGACCGACGAGTACGCCGCCATCCCCCGGGACATGAAGGCCGTCGCCGCCCTCTTCGGCAAGGAGGTGCTGCGGCAGGTGAATCCCGCCGAGTTCTACGCGCGTCTCAACGAAGTGCGCGCCGCCGTCGGCGACCGGGCTGTCATGCGCGCCATGCACTTTTTCGCCGACAACCAGCGGGTGGCCGATCAGGTCTCCGCGCTCAAGGCCGGCAACTTTGAGGAGTTCCTGCGGCTCGTGAACGAGTCCGGCCGCTCCTCCTGGCTGTATCTGCAAAACGTGGTGCCCGCGGGCTACACCGTCCACCAGGAGCTGGCCGTGGCGCTGGCCCTGGCCGATCACCTGCTGCATGGCCGCGGCGCCTGCCGCGTGCACGGCGGCGGCTTTGCCGGCACGATCCAGGCCTTTGTACCCGCGGACATGCTGGAGGAATTCCGCACAGGCATGGAGGCGGTGCTCGGCGAGGGCAGCTGCCATGTGCTTTCCATCCGTCCCAAGGGCGGCATCTTATTGGAGGAGGTCGAGGCATGAAAGGCTGGATCGATGCGCTGGTAAACTACGCCCTGGACAAGGGCCTCATTCAGGAGGGGGACGAGACCTGCGTCTTCAACCGCATCCTGGAGATTATGGGGCTGGACGAGCCCGGCGAGGGCGAGGCTGTTGAGGCCTCCCTGCCCGAGATTCTGAACGCGCTGACCGACGACGCGGTGCGCCGCGGGCTCCTGGACGACAACATCACCGCCCGCGACCTGTTTGACACGAAGCTCATGGGCGCCGTGACCCCCTTCCCCCACGAGGTGCGCGCCATCTTCGCGGGGCTGTATGACACGTCGCCGGAGCTTGCCACCGACTGGTACTACAAGTTCTCCTGCGACACCAACTATATCCGCCGCGACCGCATCGCGAAGGACGTAAAGTGGGTCTACCCCTGCGAGTACGGCGATCTGGACGTGACCATCAACCTCTCCAAGCCGGAGAAGGACCCCCGCGCCATCGCGGCGGCCCGCCTCGCGCCCCAGGCCGGCTACCCCAAGTGCCAGCTCTGCAGCGAGAACGAGGGCTACGCCGGGCGTATGAACCACCCGGCCCGGCAGAACCACCGCATCCTGCCCCTGACCATTGCCGGCACGCCCTGGTTCTGGCAGTACTCCCCCTACGTCTACTACAATGAGCACTGCATCGTCTTCAATTCGCAGCACACACCCATGAAGGTGGACCGCGCCGCCTTCCGCAAGCTCTTTGACTTCGTCACGCTGATGCCCCACTACTTCGTCGGCTCCAATGCGGATCTGCCCATCGTGGGCGGCTCCATCCTGAGCCACGACCACTTCCAGGGCGGCCGCTACGAGTTTGCCATGGCCAAGGCCCCGGTGGAAACGCCGCTCAAATTCAAGGGTTATGAGGACATCGAGGCCGGCATCGTCAAATGGCCCATGTCCGTCATCCGCCTGACCGGAAAAGACAGTGAGCGCATCGTGGACCTGGCCGACAAGATCCTCGGCTGCTGGCGGCGCTATACCGACGAGGCGGCCATGATCCTCGCCGAGACCGAGGGCGTCCCCCACAACACCATCACGCCCATCGCCCGCCGCCGCGGCGAAGCTTACCAGATCGACCTGGTGCTGCGCAACAACCTGACCACCGAGGAGCACCCCCTGGGGCTCTATCACCCCCACGCGCCGCTGCACCACATCAAGAAGGAGAACATCGGCCTCATCGAGGTCATGGGTCTGGCGGTCCTCCCCTCCCGCCTGAAAAATGAGCTGGAGGAGCTGAAGAACTGCCTGATCGCGGGCGGCGATCTCCGCGCCACCGCGTCTCTCGCCTCCCACGCCGCCTGGGCGGAGGAGCTGAAGAAGCAGTATAGCTTCACCGCCGAGAACACCGAGGAGATCCTGCGGCAGGAAGTCGGCAAGGTCTTCATGCAGGTCCTCTGCGACGCGGGCGTCTACAAGCGCGACGCCGCCGGCAGAGAGGCCTTCCTCCGCTTCGTCGACGCGGTCAACGAAAAGTAAAGCCTGCCATATAAGCAGTAAAGAAGCCGGTGCTCCATGCACCGGCTTCTTTGTTAGCCTATAGTATATTAACCAAGCGCTCAAACCCGAAAGCTGCTCAAATTCAGGAAACTTTTCTTTCCTTTCGCGGAAAGAAAGGTTTCCTGTCCTTCAAAGAAAGACGACCAGAGGAAGTGTCCTCTGGACTCCTCTGCTAAATGGGGAGTCTAAGGGAGCAAGCCGGGTCGCCGCTAAAGCAAGTACGCGTAGCTGCTGACCACGCATACCGCTGCCGCTCAGTTGCATTTCTGACAGGGATAGTACTCCGCACTGCCCCGCGGCTCGCCGGGATAATAATTCCGGGTCGTCGGGGACGCCGACCCCTACACGCTATAACCACATTCATCGAGCCGCCTGTACAGGAGAAGTATTCTCTGCGCGCTGTATGCCATAGCGGCAGCGAACACTGAAACGCCTAAGGCATGCCAACATTAGGATGGCGGCGGATATGGTTCCGACCGCAGGCTGCCACCTGCGGCCAGGCCAGCGATCTTTTCTTTCTTGCACCGGGCGCGGCGCTGTCTTTCTTTTCGAGCAAGATCGAAAAGAAAGATAGGGGGCGCAACGCTCAGCTGCGTTTCTGCAAGCAGGTACTCAAAAACTATACGCTTTTATTCTCTGCTCAAGATCCAGTCCCGCAGGGAATCTGTGCTGTCAAAGATTCTCTCTGCGCCGGCTTCCAGCAGCTGCTCCCGGCTGCGAAAGCCCCAGCAGACGGAGGCGCAGTCGATGCCCGCGTTCTTCGCGGTCAGCACGTCCACCTCCGAGTCGCCCACATAGAGGCAGCGGCTCTTGTCGAGCCCCAGCCGCGCGGCCGAGACCTCGATCATATCCGGCCAGGGCTTGCGCCGCACCTGTGCGGTCTCCCCCACGGCCAGATCCAGCAGGCCGGGGAAGTGATCCTCCGCCAGCAGCCGCACCGCGGAGTCGGGCTTGTTGGAGATGATGACGAGCCGCAGCCCCGCCGCGCGAAGCTCCAGCATCAGTTCCGGGATGCCCGCATAGGGCCGGGTCTTAACATTGCAGTGGGCGTCGTAATAGGGCTTGTACCAGTCCAGCACCGCCTGCCGCGTCTCTTCCGTCGTCCCCTCCGGGACCGCCAGCTCCACCAGCCTCGCCGAGCCGTTTCCCACATAGGCGCGCACCTGCTCAAGCGTGAGCGCCGGCATGCCGAAATGGGCCAGGGCCGCGTTGATCGCATCGTGCAGATCCTCCAGGGTGTAGAGCACGGTGCCGTCCATATCAAACAGAATTGCCTCGTATCGCATACTATCCTCCGTTATTTCATCGCCGTGAGCAGATCAGGCAGCGCGTCCAGTTTTTGAATCACGGCCACGCCCGCGGGCGCCTCTCCCGCATCAAAGCGCCGCAGCCATACGGCGGGCAGCCCCGCCGCCAGTGCGCCGCCGATGTCCCGCTCCGGATCGTCGCCGACGAACAGGCATTCCCCGGCGGCGCAGCCCGCCTTTTCCACGCAGCGGGCAAAGAGCTTTGCCTCCGGCTTTTCGGCGTTGACCTCCTCGCTGCAGACCATGAAATCAATGAGCTCCAGCAGGCTAAGCAGCCGCAGCTTCTCATACTGCTGCGACGCGGTCATGTTGGTGCCGACCCCGATGCGAAAGCCCTGTTCCCGCAGGGCAAGCAGCGTTTCCCGGGTGCCGGGCTCGGGCCGGACTTCGGCAAAGAAGGCATCCCAGTACCGCTTCTCCATCCGCGGCGCGTGGAAGATCGGCAGGCCCAGCATCTCCAGAATGAGCTGATAGCGGATGAGCCTGCTGTGGATCGCGGCGGCATTCTCCCCCGCGTGGGCGCGCAGGAGCCGGTCCCCCTCCCGGTGCAGGGCGGGAAAAGTCTCCGGCGCGATGCCGAGCTCCGCCGCGGCATAGTCCGTCACCGCGCGAAAGCCCGCCGCATGGCAGGGGTCATAGGCGTAGAGCGTATTGTCCAGATCAAAAACAATGGCTTTGATCATATTCGGTCTTTCCTTTCCGTCAGTGAGCCTGATTATAGCAGAATCGCCCGCGGCTGGCAATCCCCGCCCCTTGCAATTGGCAGGTCGAGCAGATATAATATATGTAATACCATCAGCAGGAGGAACAGCACATGCTGGAAGAACTGAAACAGAAAGTCTACGAAGCGAATATGGAGCTGCCCCGCCGGGGCCTTGTCACCTATACCTGGGGCAACGTCAGCGGCATCGACCGGGAGAAGGGTCTTTTTGTCATCAAGCCCTCCGGCGTGGAATATGACGAGCTGCGGCCCGAGGACCTGGTGGTCATGGATCTGCAGGGCAACAAGGTGGAGGGCGAGCTGAACCCCTCTTCCGACACGAAGACCCATCTGGTGCTCTATAACGCCTTCCCCACGGTTGGCGGCATCGTGCACACCCACAGTCCCTACGCCGTGGGCTGGGCTCAGGCCGGGGAGGACATCCCCTGCTACGGCACCACCCATGCCGACTATTTCTACGGTCCGGTCCCCTGCGCCCGCCATCTGACCAAAGAGGAGCTGGACGAGGACTATGAGCTGAACACCGGCAAGATCATCGTCGAGACCTTCCGGGAGCGGGACATCGACCCCAAGGCCGTGCCCGCCGTCATCTGCCACAGCCACGGTCCCTTCACCTGGGGCAAGGACGCCGCCCAGGCCGTCTACCACGCGGTGGTGCTGGAGGAAGTGGCCAAGATGGCCATCTTCACCCGCCAGGTCAATCCCGCGGCTGTCCCTGCGCCGCAGCGCATCGTGGAGAAGCACTACCAGCGCAAGCACGGCAAGAACGCCTACTACGGCCAGGCGAAGAAATAAGCCGATATTTATTCAGGAAGACCCGAGTGCCTTGCGCCCGGGTCTTCCTGTGTTTATCCGCCGATCTTGCGAAGGGGCAGCGTGTCCAGCAGGCGCAGGCCCAGCCGCTCCGCCATGGCGCTGGCCGTCTGCTCGCTCTTGGTATCCGCAAGCTGCTCCGGGCTGTGGGCGTCACAGCCCAGGATCACCGGGTTTCCCTCCTCCGCCGCGATGCGCCAGAAGCGCTCGTTGGGATAATGGCGGCCTTCCCGCAGGCCGAGGAGATTGATTTCCAGCGGCACCTCCGCCTGCAGCGCTGCCCGGCAGAGGCGGCGCATCTCCTGTTCATACACTTTCCTGCTCCCGATATAGCGCAGCAGATCCGGGTGGGCAAAGCAGCTGAACAGCCCCGTCTCCATGGCCTCAGCGGTCTGGGATACATAGCGCTCCAGCAGCTTCCGGTCCAGGGTCGGTCTGCCGCTGTAGGGCTCTCCGATCTCATTGCCGAGAAAATGCTGCCCCAGGAGCATGTACTCCACGCCGTTTTCCCGCAGCAGCTCCAGCAGGCGCGGAAAGTATTTCGGGTAATACTCCGCCTCCACGCCGAGGTGGATTTCGATCTGTCCCCGGTATTTCTCCGCGAGAGCCAGCACCGACTGCGCATAGCCCGGCAGTTCCTCCGGCATCATGCGAATGGGGCGGTTGCGGGGCTCTGCGTCAAAATAGTCGTAGGGCGTGTGATCGGAAAAGCCCAGAATGGCATACCCGCTGCCCACCGCCTGCCGGACGTAGTCTTCTTCGCCGCCCTCGGCGTGGCCGCAGCGGTATGTGTGGGTATGGTAATTGGCAATCATGCGTTCTCCTTTCGCGCGCTCCCACCTTTTGGGGTCACTCTCCGGAGGAGCCGGAGGAGGACGAGGCCGCGGAGGCGTTCTCCCGATCCCGGATCATGTGCTGCAGGGTGACCAGGATCGCGACAACCGTCTGCTCGTGCTCAGGCCTGTAGATATCCACACAGTATTTGTCGTGCATGGAAAACAGCTTCTGGGCGATCACGGCAATGACCTCGCCGTTTTCATCGTACAGCTCGAAGTTCAGCCCCAGGACATTCCCCCGCAGCTGCCAGCCCAGGCCTTCGATGTTGGTGATGTCCTTGATCAGGTGGAAGATCTCATTGGAGAGCTCAAAGGCCGTGCCGTCGGCCATGGTGATGAAGTGCCGCTCATGGAGCGAGAGGAATTTCCGCTCCATATGGGCAACGAGCCTGTCGTTTGCGTCGTAGAGATCCGTCTTGTCATGCAGGGAGGGGAATTTGCTCTCGGCGCGGTAGACGACCTTTTCCTCCGCGTCCGTGATTTCGATCCTGTGGTGCAGCGTCAGCACCTTGGTGCTGGTAAAGAGGGACCGCGCAGGCTCGCCGAAGCGCTCCACGTTGTTCACGTTTGCCGCCTCGCCCGCTTCCCGAAAGCGCTCGACCTTTGAAAAGACACCCATGGTTTTCTCCTTTTATCATCTGCTGTCCCCTCCGGGACAGCGTTTTTTGTTTCTTCAGCCTTCTCCGTCCCGGCAGGGGAGAAAGCTGTCCGCCTCCTGCTGCAGCAGGCGGAAGACCCGGGCCAGCAGGAAGCCGTCCGCGATCGCGTGGTTCAGCCGCACGCTCACCGGCATCATCAGCCTCCCGTTTTCCTCCCGGTATCTGCCCCAGTTGACGATGGGGGAAAAATACAGATAGCCGTCCGGCAGCTCGATGTTCAGCGAGTCGTAGGAGAGCCAGGGGATACAGGAGGCGTCGAACCAGTTGGGGTGGTTCTCCGCGTCCAGGCGATACTCCCGCGTCTCTCCGGCCTCCTCCAGATCCCGCAGAGCGCCGGCGTAAAAGCGGGCGTAATCCGGGTCGTAGACCGTGTAGACCGGCGTGCAGGTCTCCGTGTCCTCATGGAACACGTATTGGGTCGGATGGATCACGTCGTAGCAGATCAGTTCCTTTGTCTGCCAGAGCCAGCCCATCCGGTAATCCTCCCGGGAGTTGAGCACTTTGGAGAGGATATACAGGAAATTCAGCGCAAACTTCGTCCCGCTCTCTTTTGAGCGGGCGGCCAGTTCCGTCACGTCGATCCGGGCCGTCATGGAAGTCGAGCACATGCAGTCCTCCGAGAAGTGGCGGAAGACCCCTTTGCGGTAGTACTGCTCCCGGTCGATCACTTTATAGCTACAGTTCATGGTATCCTCCGTTTCGGCGGTTGAGCTCCCGCTCCACCTTGTTGAGCGTGTCGAAAAAGCGTTCCGTCGCCACGGCGGGGCCCATCAGGAAAAGGCCGAACACGTTCCAGTCGAACATGTGCCGGAAAGAGGTGAGCTTTCCCTCGATTCCCAGCTCCAGCGCCTTTGTCTTCAGCTCCTCGGCGATCCGCGCCATCCACACCAGCGTGTAGACAAAGAGCGTCGGGATGCCCAGCAGATAGGCCACGTAATAGCGCTGGGTGCGCCTGCCCAGGATCTCATCCAGCTCGTCCTGCAGGCCCATCTGCATGTAGACGAGGAAAAAGAGCCCCGCGGTAAAGAAGTCGATGAAGCCCAGGAGAAATCCCGGGCGATTGGTATGCCTGAAATGCATCTGTCTTTTCTTTTTCATGCTAGGGTGTCAGCAGCTTGAAAACCGGGTCCGAGCCCAGCTCCGACTGGTCATCGTGCCAGGTAAAACCGCCGTCCTCCGTGAAGCGCAGCGTGCCGGTGCCGTCGTTATACTCCGTCTCCTCGCTCTCGACCTCGCCGTTTTCGTCCAGAGTCAGGTTCGCCTTGCTGCCGTCGCAGTAGTCGATCGCATCGCCTTCGTCGTTCAGCCTGCCGAACATGAACCAGCGGGTCAGGCCCTCGGTGCTCTCCAGATCAATGGTGATGATCGCCTCATCCGCGCCGAAGCACTCGATCGTCGCGTGGGCATTGCCGCTCTGATACTCGCCGACCACGTTCATGACAGGGTTCTGCCAGTCCGGGTCCTCCTCAAACACGGCGACGAAGTCCGCGCTCTCCTCCAGCGCAGCGGTGATCTGCGGCTCGGTGGAAAAGTCCTCGCCGTTCTTTGTCCACTTCACGAAGCGGTTCCCTGCCTGCGGCCAGGCCGTGATGCTGTAGGTCGTCGGCTCCGCCAGGTTGATCTGAGCAGACTGGAAGGGATACTCCGTGTCGATCTCCGGCGCCGTCTCCCCCTCGGCATAGGCGATATTGCCGAGGCCCTCGGTGTTGATCGTGACGAAGATCGTGGCCTTGGGCATCTCCATGGGCTTTAAGTGGTAGCTCCCGCCGCTCTCGACCTGGAGCAGCACGCCGTCCTCCCCCTCTGGGGAGACCGTGACGACATAGGGCTCCGCGCTCTCGTCCCCGGCATTCAGATCGCCATGCAGGGTCTCACCCTCCTGCCCGATGGTCCAGCCGGTCATCAAGTCGCCGAACATGACGCCCACGGTCCAGCCGGGCTGTTCCGCGTCTTCGCTCTTCAGGATGTAGAGAATATTCTGGTTCTCGTCCGAGAAATAGCCCGTCCGGCTCCATGCCGCCGGGGTCTTTTCGCCCGCGGCTCCCCCGCAGGCGCAGAGGCCCAGCAGCAGAGCAAAAGCCATCAACATACAAATGCATTTTTTCATTCTGGTCTTCTTTCGTCTTTTACGTATTGATTATCAAAACAGATCCAGCGTGCTGCTGAGATAGATCTCCTCCCGGACGCGAAGCTGATACGCCGGTTTTGTCATATAGTACAGCAGAAACTCCAGCAGCAGGGCGCTGCCGAGGCTCCGCCCCTCGATCTTGAACTGGGAAAAGCCCATTGGCAAATAGGTTTTCTGTATGTCCTCCACGCCGATGAAGCCGGGGTTTTGCATCGCGTCGGAAAAGCGGTAGCCCCGCGCGGCCGTGGGCGAAACGCAGCGGTGCTCCGGGCAATCCTCGCCCAGGTTCCGGCGGCTCACGTTCTCGTAGCAGGCCTTTCGCTCCGGGCAGGCGAAGGCGCAGCACTCGTTGCAGAGAAACTCCACTTTCCGCTTCTGTTCCTCCGGGAGGGCGCTTAACCGGTCAAAGGCTTTGTTGAGCCGGAAATCCGGCACCACGAAGGAGAACTCCGGCCGCGCAAGCTCTCGCTCCAGCGCGTCAAATTCCGTCAGCACCTTGGTGGTGGAGGAGATGAAGCAGAAGCCCGGATAGCGTTCCCGCAGATAGTTGAGCAGCAGGTCCGAGGCGAGGATCACGCCGTTCGGCACCGCCCCGCCCTGTTCAAACAGGGCGCAGAGCGCGTTGCATTTCGGGTCTGAAAGATGCTCCTTTCGCAGCAGGGAGTTTGAGAAGGTGAGCCGCGCCGAGATCTCGTATTCCCGGGTCAGTGCCAGCGCGTCCTCCGCCCGGTCCTCGCCGAAGCCCACGCGACCGCCGCCCCAGAGGCAGTCCGCCGGCGCGCCGTAGATGGAGCCGATCTCACACCAGTCGTAAAACCAGTCCCGGTGCGCCCGGTACAGGGGCAGGAAGGCCCGGTAGAAGTCGATGAATTCAAACAGGCCGGGGAGATGGTAATGCGCTTTCATTCTTTGCTTTCCGTATCGTCGCTTTTTTCCTCATTCTCGCTGTCCGTTTTCCAGCCGTGTCCCAGCGCAAGGCCGAGGCACATGCCGATGGGCATCCAGAGGCCCAGATTGCCCGTCGCGGCGCCGACGGCCGTGCCGATCGTGAGGCCGAGGCACAGCCCGAGCGCCGTACCGAAGCCGCCGGCTTTGTTCTTTTTGTCATTCATGAAATAATCCCCCTTCGTTTCCCTGTCAGGATGTGAACCTATCGATCTCAACGCTCTCGCAGAAGCGGATTTTCAGCGCCTGCAGTTCGGCGAAAATCGCGGTTTCGCAGTGGGCCTTCTGCAGCGCGGGGCTTTCCCAGCTCTCCACCAGCAGCAGATCGTCCGGCGCCTCCGCCGCGAAATAGTAGTCGTAACGGCGGTTGCCCTCCTCCGCCCGGGAATTCTCCCGGATCCCGAGTTCACACAGGGCCCGGTAGAAGTCTTCTCTCTGTCCCTTTTTGCAGTGGTATGTCACATTCCAGGTCAGCATGTTCTCTCTCCTTTACACGATCAGATAGCCGCGCCAGCCGCGGACCGAATAATAGGAATCCGCCCCGTTGTGGAAGGTGAAAACCCGGCCGTAGCGCCGCTCGCAGAAGAGCGCCCCGCCCTTCTCGCGGATCTCCGCCGGGGCTGCGATCCAGCTGGAGGTCTTCAGGTCATATTCACCCAGCTCCTGCAGCCGGTAATAGAGCGCCTCCGTCAGGAGCGTCACGCCCATGTCCCGCGCCTGTTTGACCGCGCTCCCGGCCGGGGGATTCTTCGCCCGCTTTTGAAGCGCCTCCTCGTCATAGCACAGGCTGCGCCGCCCGACAGGGGTCTCCTTCGCGCAGTCGCAGAAGAGGATGCCCGCGCCGTCGTCAGCGAGGCCGATCACGTCCGGCTCTCCGCCGCTTTCTTCCATGGCAAGCAGCGCCGCGAGAGCTTTTTCGTTTCCCCGCAGCCGCGCCTCCACCTGCTCCCAGGTAAGGTCGGGATGCCGCTGCCTGTTTTTCTCAAATCTGTTTTTCAGCGTCGCCAGCATGCTTCTCTCTCCCTTCACTTTCGTTCCGAAAAGGCGTAGGCCTCATCCAGCCAGCCCATCAGTTCTTCGTCCAGTTCCTCCTGTGACCCCAGCACCAGATGGGTCGTCCAGCGGCCGGGGTAAACCTCCGTCTTCACCGCGACCCGCTTTGATTCCAGCGGATAGGGCAGCCCCAGCGTCAGCGTGAGCCAGGCCTCAGGCAGCTCCGCTTTTCTCTTCACCCGGGCGAAGGACACACAGGCGAAGACATGCCTGTGATCATAGGTGATCTGGGTTTTCTGCACCCGCTTCCGTGCCTCCGGAAAACGCGCCAGGAGCTTTTCCTCCAGCGCCAGAAAGAGTGGAAGCGCAGCCGGCTGCGCGTCAAAAAACAACAACGTATCCAGATCCGCTTCGTACATGCGCCCAGCCCTCCCTTGCAGCTCTTATTTGAAATTATACCCCATCCTGCCCCGCGGCGTAAAGGGCAGAATGGGCTTTTCCCGCAAAAACAGGAGCAGGCGATGCAGCACAAAAAGCCAGAGCCGGGACACAGGGCCCGTGTGCCCCGTCCCGGCTCTGACTCTTGCCGTTTCAGTCAAAATACCGTTTGTACAGCATGCGGATCTGGGGATCCAGTTCCTGCCGGACATTCACCTTTTGCTCGCGCACCAGGCGCTCCACCCGCTCCCGCTGGAGCCGAAAACCTTCCGAATCATAGAGCCCGTGGCGAAGGTGGAGCCTCGCCAGGCTCTCGATCTGCTGATTCAGATCCCGTATCATTTCCTGCCGTTCCATGCGTCCCCCCTGTCTGTATCGCGTCGCTCACCCATTCTGAGAACAGTTTATCATGGAACGGGCAGCCCGGGCAAGATGGGAAAAACGTCAAAAGTTGGAACAAAATCTTATACAATCTGTCGGTAATTCAAGTTTTTAATGTAAATATCTGTATTTTTCCGCGCTTGTCAGGTTTCACCCGCCTGTTTTCGCATCTTCCGGGCGAAGACCCCTGTCAGAGCTTTTCGGCAATCAGGGCCATCAGCTCCCGCATTTTGCTCTCAAAGGCTTCGGCAGGGATCAGCGCGATGCCCTGCTCATCGCTGATCACGATCAGCCGGTCCCCGGCTTTCAGCGCGAACCTGTCGCGGGCGGCCTTGGGGATCACGATCTGCCCCCGCTCCCCGATGCTGACGGCGCCCCAGATGTTCTTTCCCGGCGGCCCGGGCGGGATCGGTCCGACCCCCTCCGGGCTTTCGGTTTTCATCAGCCCGTCCAGACTCACGCCGTAAACCCGGGCAAGCTGGGCCGCCTTGTCCACATCCGGGATCGTCGCGCCGCTCTCCCACTTGGCGTAGGCCTGGCGGGAGATGTTGATTTTTTCCGCGATCTGCTCCTGCGAAAAGCCGTGCAGCTTGCGGAGCATGATCAGGTTGTCTTTCAGCATTCCGTTCCCCTCACAAATCGATTTTGTCAAAGCGGGCGCAGGCCAGCCGGTATCCCAGCCGGGTCAAAAGCACATAGGCGAGCGCGCCGCCGGCGAGCAGCGAAAGCTGGAGCGCGGCGTGCTCAAAGCCGAAGGCGTTGAGCGCCTCCAGCCCCGGGACATGGTGCAGCGCCTCGGCAAGGCCGATCAGCACAAAGCAGGCGACGATGTAGCTCACAAAAGGCCTGGCAAATCTGTAGGCAGTCCTGAAAAAGCCCGCGACAAAAATCAGGTTGAACACCCCGAAGAGCAGCAGGGCCGCGCCGAGGAAGAAGGGATTTGCGTTCATCAGCGCATTCTCGCGGTAGACCGGAGAGGCCGACAGCACCGTCATGCGCAGGAGGGTGAGGACGGCCATCACGGCGAAACCGCTCAGCTCGATCAGGATACAGAACAGGAACTTACCCTTCACCACGTCGCGTTTGGCGATCGGCAGCAGCGCGGAATACACGATGTCGTTGGCCTCTCTGGCATTCTGGAAGCTCTGGAACAGGCCCAGCGTGATGAAGAACACGCCGCAGAGGATCGGGTATCCGGGCAGCAGTGCCATGAACGCGAAGCCCAGGAACGGATAGGACAGGATGGATGCGCTCAGGCGCATTTCCTTGTTCAGCAGCGCTCTCATGCTCTCGCCTCCCTCTCCAGTCTCAGAAAGACCTCTTCCAGCGTCTCGCCCGGCCTGCCGCAGTCCCGCATGAAGTCTGCCCGGGAGCAGCTCGCCCGGATCTCGCCCCTGCTGATGTACACGATGTTGTCCGCGCAGCGCTCCAGATCCGAGGTGATGTGGGTGGAGAAGAGGATGGTCACGCCGTGCTCTTTCAGCGTCTGAAACAGCTCCAGCAGCTCGTCCCGCGAGAAGGGGTCCAGCCCGCTGGTGGGCTCGTCCAGGATCAGGACCTCCGCCCGGTGGGAGAGGGCCAGCAGGAGATTGAATTTTACCTTCATCCCTTCCGAGAGCTCGATGGGCTTCTTGCTCTCGTCCAGCCCGAAAAGGCTCAGGCAGTTCCGATAGGCCTCTTCGTCCCAGGCGGGGTAGAAGGCGGCCGTGATGGCTGCGATCTCCCGGATCGTCCTTCTCGGATACCAGCTGACGGTACCGGTGGAATAGCCGACGCGCTGCTTGATCTCCGCCTCGTGCCCCTGCAGGGGCATGCCGAAATAGCGGATCTCGCCGCCGTCTGTGTGGATCAGGTTCAGCATGGATTTGATCGTGGTGGTTTTGCCCGCGCCGTTTCGCCCGATAAAGCCGGTGATCTTCCCGCCTTCGAGGGAGAACGAGACCTCGCGCAGGCGAAAGGCCGGGTAGCTTTTGCATACGCCCTGCAGCTCTACAATTTTCATGGCCGCCTCCTTACCGCATCTTGTCGGTATGATTTGTATGATTATCGTAGCATTTGGTTGCCTCATTTACAACCAACCGAAGCGAACAGAGGCTGTTATATTCCGTTGCCTGCGTGCATCGCGTCTGTTTCAGGTGATCTCGTTCAGTTTTCGCTGCAGCTGGGCAAGGTCCTTCTGCGTGAAGGAGTCCGGGTCCACGCCGCTCTTGTAACAGGCGCTGCGAAACTCCGCCGTGTCGATCGTATCGTTTGGGCTTTGGGCCAGGGTCCGGGCCACGCGGTTGATGAGCCCCGTATTCGTATCCGTCAGGCCATAGTCCTCCATGGCCGCAAGCTGCCAGGCTTCAAACATGCTTCTCTCTCCTTGCCGTCAATGGCTGCTGGCGTGGGTCGAGGCCGTGCTGCTCACGATGATCATCAGAAGGATCATCGTGATGATCGTAAGCTCCACGGAGGCGGCCATCATGGCGGACGCGTTCAGGCTGTCCTCGCCAGGGCGGGAGGCGTTTACCATCTGCACGGCATACATCCTCCGGCTCTCCCGCCCGAGGCCGAAGAGGCCCTTGAAGGGCTTGTACTGCTTGAGGAACTCGTCCGTCTCACAGATCTGATCCACCAGCGCGTCGGTGGGCAGACCGGAGTCGCCGAGCAGACCCAGCATGGCAAGTCTGCTTCCTCGGCCGAGGGAATGCCCCGCGGCCTTCAGGCTCTCCGCCAGCGCGGACAGCTTCTCGCATTTGGTATCGGCGCTGCCGCCGCGGATGGCCAGGATATGGCTCAGCATCTGCCTGGTATCGCTCTCCGCGTGCAGCTTATCTTTCAGGATCGCATAGATCTCCTCCGCCTCTGCATAGACGGCGGAGGCCTCTTTCCCGGACACGGCCATCAGCGCGGCGAAGGGCAGGTCGTTTTCGGAGGTCAGCCAGGGGTGGGCCTCCTTCATCTCCTTATAGATCTGCTTGGTCTTCTCCGCCAGTTCCCCGGTGTCTCCCTGCTCCGCCAGGATCATGGCGGCGAGGACGGTCTGCTCCCCGCTGAAGAAGGTCTTGAGGAGCTGATACTCCCGCTCCAGGTTCTCAAAATAGCGTTCCGGATCCTCGGCGAGGGCCATCTTGCAGCGGACCAGCAGCTCGTCCGTGCCGCGGAAGTTGGAGAAGATCCCCGCCTTGCTTTTCAGGAGCTTTTTGCACGCCTGCAGCCGCTCCGGCTCCGGCTTTTTGCCCGCCGCGAGGTAGAGCCCGGCGCAGGCCATCAGCATTTCCGTAAACTCCAGCTTATTGTCCTCCTGCAGGATCCGGTAGTTTTCCACCAGATCCAGGCATTTGCTCTCCAATTCATGATTCATAGCTTCTATCTCCTTTTCTTTCTCATGCGGAAAATATATGAGCCGCACAGGCTCCGCGCCCTTTTGGGCGGCCTTCCTTCCGGTTCTTGCGGGCTATCTATTTAAGACGATGGCTTTTATGTATTGTTCCTTCGAACCGCCGCTTTCGCCTGGCATGAACTGTTTTGATTGTACCACAGCACCCCGGGCCAGAACAAGTCCGGGGCCGCAAAACGAGGGAGGGGTGACGCGGAAAACGTCACCCCTCAAGGCTTATTGTGTTCAATTGAATGTGTATGTCCCGTCTTTCCCTCTATCTGATCCGAAAGGAAGCGATATAGATCAGCCCGTCCTGACCGGGGATCCCGGGATCCTCCACATAAAAAACCGGGTTGAGACCGCCTTCGACCGCGCCGAGTTCAAAATGGCACAGGGCGATCCCCATGTCGATCTTCTGGATATCCCAGGTATCCTTCGCCATGCCCCTGCCGCGCTTTTCAAAGAAATGCGCGGCGTCTCCGCACACGACGGCGCGCCAGGGCTGCCCGTTCACCGCTGAGGGGGCAAGGCGCACCATCTCCAGCGCAAGGCGCAGGTCGCCCGCCTTTTCCGCAGGCAGCGGCCTCTCAAACGAGCCGTCAAAGAACAGCTTTTCAAAGTCGAGGCGGCTGTCGGCCTTGACGCCCTTGCGCATCATCGTTTCGCGCAGAGACATTTTTTCGGCCGGATATCCCAGCGGGCTGACACAGGGCATGACCTCGTTTTCAGACAGGTGCATCGCGTGTTCAAAGGCCTTTCGGTCCATGGTGCCCGCGATCCAGGTCGTGCCGACGCCCAGCGACTGCGCATAGAGAACGACCTTCTCAAAGGTATAGCCGAAAGCCTCCTCCGCGTGCGGTGCGCGCCGCATTTTGCCCGCGATATAGCTGTCCGTTCCCGCAACGACCGGTACGGACAGGAAGTCGTTTTTCCGGTCCAGCAGCTTCCACTCGATCGGGAGCTCATAGGGGTTTTCCACCTTGCCCGCGAAGGCGAGGATAGCTGACGCGTCCTCTCTGCGAAGCGGCGCGCCGTCAAAGGTCCGGACACTTCGCCGGCTGCGGATCAGTTCCTGCATACTCATAAGGCAATCCCCTCCTCCCACAGCTTCAGATCCTCAACGACTTTTGACGTCGTCCCGCCGACGGAATAATACACGGCCCATCCATTGCTCATGGGAAAAACCTCCTTATAAGAAAACCTTTACAATGAAAATCTTACCATATATACCGTAAATAGTCTACCAGAATCTGTCAATTACGGAGCTTTTCCTGCGTAAGAAAAAAGACTGACTGTATATACTGGGCGTGATCGGAATGACACAAAAAAGCAACTATCTGGCTCTTCTTGTGTGTATCTGTATGCTCTTTCTGACGGCCTATGCCGGCGATCACATGTCCCTGCAGGGCGGGATGATGAAACGAAACAATATCCGGCCCTTTTACCTGGAGCTGCTGGAGCGGATCGAAACCCTGGCGGAAACCTGAAGGAAGAAACATGCGCCAACACAAGGAGGAAGCCACATATCCATCACCGCAAAAGAAAGAAACGTCCTGCTCAAATCCCAGCAGGGAGAGCCGGACGCCGTCAAGATGTATCACGCGCTGGCGAAAGCCGTAAAGGATCCCAGAGACGCGGAGACCTTCCGTCGGCTCGCCGCGGAGGAGGGGCGGCACGCCGCTGTCTTCAAGGGCATGACAAACGAGGTGCTGAAGCCGAAAAGCACCAAGGCCATCGTGATTCCGCTTCTCTACCGGGTCATCGGCAAAAAGAAGCTGTACCCGATCATCGCCCGGAGACACGGTACTCGGGCTGCTTTAAGGCGCAGCCCAGCAGGAAACGAAGGATCTGCTGCGGGTCATCTCTGCGATCGGCAGGATCCCGCACACATAATCTGATAGCTGCAGGCCCAGGGGCAGTGACCGCACTGCTTCCCTGGGCTGTTTTTCGCCAGAATGGAATTATTCGTTTGCTTTTGCCGCCGTTATTGCGCTTTCCCAACTGTTTCCGTCAGAGAGTTCGCGGTAAACCCTGACGATCACAAAGACTGTCAGAAGAAAAGTCAGCACGTCCGCCGTCGGGAAAGAGTAGAGAACGCCGTCCAGCCCGAAGAGGCGCGGCAGCAGGATCGGCAGCAGGACGCCGAAAAGGATCTCCCTCACCAGAGACAGGAGCATGGACGGCCCGGCTTTGCCCAGCGCCTGCAGATAGATAAAGGTACCCTTGTTGACCATGGCCGGCACCATCATGCAGAGATACACGCGGAAGCAGCGGACGGCAAAGGCCGTGTAGTAGACGCTCTCATTGCCCGCGCCGAAGATGCCGATCAGCTGCCGCGGCAGAAGCTCCACGATCAGCAGGGCGACAAGGCCGACAGCCGCTTCCCGGGTGAGCAGCATGGTGAACAGGGCTTTTGCCCGGTCCCTGCGGCCGGCGCCGATGTTATAGCCGGCCACGGGGATGCAGCCTGCCGCAAGGCCGACGGAGATGGAGATCGCAATCTGGAAAAACTTCATCACGATGCCCAGCACCGCCAGCGGGATCTGGGCGTATGCCGCCTGCCCGAAGACGGGATCCAGCGCGCCGTATCTGGTGACCATGTTCTGCACCGCCGCCATGGAGATGACCAGCGAGATCTGGCTGAAGAAGCTGGTGACGCCCAGCAGCAGGAAGCGGCGGATCAGCTTTCCCTTTAAAGAGAAGCTGCTCCTCCGGAGCTTTACGGCCTTCATATGGAAGAGATACCAGACCGCGAGCCCCGCGGTCAGGATCTGCCCGGCCACCGTGGCGACCGCCGCGCCCATCATGCCCATTCTCAGCGGGAAGATGAAGATCGGGTCCAGGATGATGTTCGTGATCGCGCCGGCCACGGTGGAGGCCATGGCAAAACGGGGGCTGCCGTCCGAGCGGATGATCGGGTTCATGGCCTGGCCGAACATATAAAAGGGTATGCCCAGGGCGATCCAGAAAAAGTACTCCTTTGCACAGGCATGGGTCTCCGCGTTTACCCTGCCGCCGAAGAAGCTCAGGATCGGCTCCATCGCCAGGAGATAAAGTGCCGTCAGGATCAGACTGCTCCCCAGGCAGAGGACGATGGCGTTTCCGATGCTGCGGTGGGCGTCTTCCTTTCGATCCGCGCCCAGCGCGATGGAAACAAAGGCGCAGGCTCCGTCCCCGATCATGACCGCGATGGCCAGCGCGACCACGGTCAGCGGGAAGACGACGGTATTGGCCGCGTTTCCGTAGGAGCCGAGATAGTCGGCGTTGGCAATGAAGATCTGATCGACGATGTTGTACAGCGCCGCCACCACCAGAGAGATGATGCAGGGAAGCGAGTATTTCCGCATCAGGGTCGAGAGTTTTTCCGTCTCCAGAAAAGCGTTGGATTTTTGTTCCATGTGTTCTCCTTCCAAAACGAAACAGCACTGTGCAGACCTTCGTATCGTATCAGCACAGTGCTTGTATCGTTTCTCAATATGAAAGTAAAAAAGTGTGCGGCGAAGTCGGATTTACGCTTTCGCCACACACTGTGCGGGATTATAAGACGATTTTCAGAAAAAGTCAAATCCTTTTTCGGCAGTTTTACGGTCCGAGCAGGAAATGGCCGGGATCGGTTTCCTCTCAGCAGTACACGCTTTTTCCTTTCGGCCTTATTCTGCCTTCAGTTCCATAAACTCGTCGATCGCCCGCAGCACCGGCGCTGTGTACTGTTCCCCGCCGAAGAGCCACTGCTCATGCTGCATGTCGAACTCCCGGATCTCCGGATCCCGGAAGTGTTTTTGATAACGCTTCAAATACTTCCCGCCCATTTTGTTCGCGTAGATGAAATGGACCTTTGTGCCCTCCACATGAATATCATCCTTGAGCCAGGTGAGCAGATCCGTGTAATACTCGTTTTTGATGGACTCCGGGCTGAATCTGGCAAAGCAGCCCATAAAGCGGTCCGCCGTCTCGTCGTCCATCTCGAAAAAGCTCTTGAGCTTTTCCCGGGTCTTTGTCCTCTTCTTCTCGTTCCTGGTGAAGCTGGTCAGGAGCGGCACCACCAGCTTGGACTGCAGCCAGGCGCTGAGCTTTCCGCTCTGGTCCAGATCGGGGCTTCCGAAGATCCCGTGGTCGATATGGATGTTCTCCCGCTGGATCAGCTGGCCCACGAAGCTGCTGCCCAGGGAGGAGCCGATCGCCCCGTCGATTTTTCCGCAGAAGTTATCTTTGATGTAGTTCTCTATCTTCTCCGTGACCGTGATCATATCCGGGAAAATGGTGCCGCTGCCGTCAAAGCCGTCGTAATTGACGCAGATCAGATGATACTACTCACCCAGACGATCCAGCACCGCGCCGAAATTCGTCTGGTAATCGCAGGCCGTCCCCGGCAGCAGCATCAGGGTCTTTCCGCCCGGATTTCCCATTTCCACAAATTGCATCGTACTGTCCTCCTCATTTCAGAACCAGGGTCATGATCCCGGAGAGGATGGCGGCGAGGAGCGCCATACCCGCAGTTCCCATGATCCATTTCTGTTTCTTGTCCTTCGCCGTGATATAGGGCCGCAGATCCTCCGTGCCCGGGATGATCCAGGCTTTGGTGTGGCCGACCCAGTACTCATCGATCAGAAAGCGGTCGATCAGATTCATGATGGACAGGATCACAAAGCCCTGCCAGAAACCGGGCAGGAAGTCCCGCGCACCGTTGATCGCATATACGCACACCAGCACGTAGATCAGATAGCCCGGCAGGCACAGGCTCCGGAACAGCACGCTCCGCTTCCGGATCTGCTCCGCTGTTGTCATGCCGAGCTGTACGACGCGCTCCTGCACCTTTTGGTCGTACAGATGTACCATGCCGACAGCTCCGTTTCGGATGCCGACGGCGCAGATCAGGTACAGCAGAAAGCCCAGTCCAAGACCTTCCGCGATGAGTTTAAGTGCAAGCATCTCCCGCCCCTCCTATGCGCTTTCTCCCGCGTGCCGGTGGGCCTTTTCCACTTCCTTGATAAACTGCTCCGTGTTCTCGCCCACAAGGCCGCCATGGCCCATGTCTTCAAAGATCTTGCAGCTGAAGGGATAGCCCTTCGCTTTCAGTTCCTCCAGGTTGGCGGACAGCTTTTTGTCCACCGTCCCCTTGATCCCGTACCAGATGTGCATATCCGTGCGGGCAAAGGCGCTGTAGTCCGTCTTCTTGCCGATCAGGCACCTGTCCTGATTCTTCCAGCTCCGCCAGCTGGCTTTCGTATAGAGGATCCTGTCTGCCTCCTCGATACTGCGGCCCGTGATCTTCGCAAGAAAGCGCTTGCGCAGCTTTCCCGCCCGGCCCATGACGGCAAAGAAGGTTCCGGTAAAGAAAAACAGATAGAGCTCTTTCAGGGCCTCGCTTTTGATATCCGGGTAGTCCCGCAGGGACATGCCGTCGGCAATGGTCGTGGTAATCTGCAGGCGGTCATCCTCCAGCACCTGCATCAGCGTCCGGCAGCCGTAGGAGAGGCCATAGAGGATATCCACCTTCCCGCCGTAGTTTGCGATGATGTAATCCTCCAGGCAGCGCGCCTCATAAGCCACGGAGCGAAACTCCGTCTCCGGTTCGGAGGGGTTGAAGCCGTCATAGGCCAGAAGGAGCACGTGATATTTCTCCGCGATCTTCTTCGCCGTCGGAAGGACGCCGAGATAGCTGGTCCCGCCGCCGTGCAGAAGGACCATCAATTCTTCGTTCTCTTTGCCAAACTCAAAGTATTTCATAGATAATCGAATCTCCGCTGTTTATCGTCTCATCGAAGCAGGGTCACGAGCCAGCCCACCAGAGCGGCGGGGATCAGCGCGAAGAGGACGCCCGGAAACAGCATGCCCTTCAGGTGAAACCACTTCTGATGATAGGCCTTGTCCATGTGCTCGGTCCCCTCCAGCCGGAATCTCGGCAGATTGGCAAACAGCACCCAGTCGAGGAAACAGGTGTCATAGACGCCGATCCACGCCATCAGGCCGAAGGCAAGGCAAAAGCCCTGCCGGAAGCTTTTCGCTCCGGCAGCCAGGGCGCAGACCAGCAGGATGCCGGTGAAGAGCAGCACGCCGAAGCCTTTCGTCAGGATCACGTTTTTGGACTTATAGCTCACGTCCATGCGCGCATGGGTTTTGAAGTATTCCTCCTGAATGTCGGGCGGATAGTTGTGGATCGCCGCGGGGCTGTATTTCCTGTCGCCGCGGAAAGCAAAGAAAACAATGGCCGTAAAGAGTGCCGCGAAAGCGGCCATTTCGATCAGGATGACACCAATACGCATATTCTTACCTCCGTGCAGATGCTTTCAGAACCGGGCGCAGATCCACGCTGCCAGCGCGGAGACCGCGGGTAAGATGACAAACAGCTTCAGCAGCTGGCTTTTGAGGTTGAAGCCGTATTTTCTTCCCTCCATCGCATCTGCCGCCTCGGGGTAGAAATACTGGAAGAAGTGGAATTTCAGAAGCAGGTAGTTGTCGATGAGCGCCATGTCGCAGATCTTGTAGATGGTAAGGATCAGCACGAAGCGCAGAAAGAACTGCAGGAACGTAAAGCCGCTCCGTAAGCCGTCCCAGATCGCGATCACGCCCACGCCGAGGATCATCAGAACGCTGATGATAAACAGCGTCCATCCGATCGCCCTGGCCCCATAGAAGAGCTCCTGCTCCCGCTGGATCAGCACTTCTCTGGCTTCCTTCGGCGCCGAAGAGAAGAATTTATTATTCTGAATAAAGGCCACGCAGGAAATCAGCATCAGCGCCATCGCCGCGCAGAAGACGATCGCCAGAAAAATGGTTAAAAGCATGATGAGTTCCTCCCAATTTGAATGTTGTTGTTTTGGGATTTCTATTGCTTGCCAAAGAACGCCTTGATATCCCCGATGATCTCCCGCTCGCCCTCCCGGCCCTCCGGCAGGATGCAGTGCCGCTCATAAATCGACTCCGCAATCTCGCGCCCCAGCCCGATCCAGATGAATCAGCTTGTCCTTGTCCATCGTCAGAAAGCCGCCCTCTTTAAGAAGTCGGGTCGCATTGGTGACGCTGGGCTTCGTCACACCCATCTGTTCCGCCACGTCCGATGACCGTACATTGCCGCGCTTTTGTTCCAGAATCAGGATCGCTTCCAGATAGTCCTCTCCGGATCTGCGAAGTCTCATCGTTCCACCTTTCCCGACACCATAAGGGAGCGGCCTTTCTCATATTGTTAGTCATGTCTAACTTGCAGGCGTTTTTAACGCCCGCCGCACAGATGTCCCTCTTCGGGGCACTGAGCAGAGGGCAAACCGGGTTTGTTAGATGCTGCTAACTATTATAACGGCTGAGCCTCCGCTTTGCAAGTGGTTTGTGAATTGCGGAGGATCCCGCTGAGCTGGGGCAGTTCGACGCACCGCACGGCCAGTGAGCAGTGGGATCGGTCCTTCCGGCCCGCGCCGTATGCGTGAAACTGCATGGCTGTTCACCTTTTTTCCTGCAGCGGACTCCATATGAAAAGCGCCGGTACAACAGATCGTCGTACCGGCGCGTTCCTTTTTCGCTGTTCTGATTCAGCTTTCTTCTGTTTTCGTGTCGGCCGGAGCAGCCTCCGCTGCGCGCTTCGCGATCGCAGCCTGATCCGCCTCTGCCCAGATGTCCGTATGCTCGCCCTTCCCGCGGTTAATCACGAGGATAAAGATGCCCAGGGCGAGGAGGATGATATTGGCGCCAAGGCTGCCCTCCACGCCGAAGTTGACATTGTAGAACAGGCCGCTGTTCGCCGAAGCGGCGTCCAGTCTGAACACCGAGTAGGCGGATACGATGCCGCTGTTCGGCAGGCCGAAGAGGATGCTCTGCGTGAAGTTCCAGCCAGCGTGGAACGCCATGGCGATCCAGAGGCCGTTGTAATAGTATACGAACAGGGAGAACACCGCCCCGACAAGGAAGATCTGTGTCAAAGCCAGCAGGGAGATCCCCGGGTTAAACAGATGCAGCGCCATGAACACCAGCGAATTGATAGCGATCGCGATCCACGGTGCCCGATATCTTCTGCGCAGCTTCTGATACAGATACCAGCGGTCCACCAGCTCCTCCGCCGCCGACTGGATAAAGACGCACACGAAGAACAGCAGGAAGGGTACCAGCTTGAAGCCGCTGTAGGAAAGGGAGATGTCCCCCATCAGGACGGACATCAGGATGCAGAAGCCGTTGCAGCCGAAGCCCAGCGCCAGCCCGATCAGAAAACCTCTGAAGTTATTGCCGGCGCGGTTTCCCCCGATGCCGGCCGCACGAATGCGCGGGCTTTCATATTTCGCAGCTTTCAGCATCGGCCGGTTGCCCTTGAACAGGATGACTATCAGGAACAGACCGATCCAAATACTGATAAAATCGAAATAATTCCTGAGGAATTCCGCCGCATCGCGGTCTCCGCCCAGAACCCATTCAAAGAAGCCCATGGCCAGCTTTCCCAAAGGGAGGAGCATTGCGGAAAAAGTTACAATAAGAACTGACAGCACGGACGCGATCAGAAACTGGTCCGTTGCTTTGCGGCCCGGCCGCAGATGTTTTTCTTTGAATTCATTCATTTTCCATCTCGCCTTTTCTCTCCAGAGGATAAATTCATCATAACACAGCTTCCGGCTCTATGGAAGTCCGAATATAAAAAAGTGAAAGCGCAGAACCGGGACCCTCCATCCGATTCTGCGCTTTCTTTACGCTTCCTCCTGAGGCGGGCTCCATACGAAAAGCCCCGCCGCCGCGGCAAGCGCCCGGACTTTGTCCAGCAGCGCCGCGCCCGGATCATACACCGTCAGATACGTGTCGTTGTGGTCGTAATCGATCATCGCGCTTTGCCGGGGAAACACGGCCCGGAGGAAGTCGTGCCCGGAGAGCCCGGCCACCCGGTTTGCGAAGTCCTCCGGGTCGGGATTGACCTCCCAGGACGCGCCATAGTCGAAGGATACCGCCATATCAACATAGCAGTTCAGCCGCAGAAGGATCTCGGCAAATCTGCGGCGCAGGGGGACGATCCGTGACCGCTGCAGGAAGTAGCGCTCCACGGCGAAGTACTGGCCGGCATCGTCCGCGCTCACCTGCTCGGGCAGGAGATCCACGACCCAATATGGGCCATCCAGCAGCTTCTCCATCAGATCGTCATACCGGCGCGGATCCGCGGCCGCCGTCGTGAACTGTATTGTTCTGTCCTGATCGCGCTGCCCTGTGCTCATGTTTTCTCGTTTCCTTCCCTTATGGTGATCGTGACGCGGAGCGTGTCGCCCTCGCCCTTGCCCAGCGCCTCGCGGATCGCCTTGCGCACGCCGATAATGATCATCGGATGGCGAAATCAATCGAGGGTTCGATTGATTTCGCTGCCAAAGGACAAGTTTGGCAGCGAATGATTCATGAAATCATTCGCACGATGCTCATTGCAATGAATATATGGCCAAACAGCTATACTGTTTGGCTGCGCGGCAAAGCCGCGCGGCAAAAAGCTTTTTGGCTTTTCGCCATCATATAGTCATTATCACGTAGCAGGCCGAGCCGTCGGGGTTCTTCACGCCCATGTTGACGATGCTGCCGTCATAGGGGATGCCGTCAAACCCGGCGAGCACCTTCACGCGCCCCCTGCCGAACTCTTCTCGGATGTCCCGGGGAAAGGCCACCCAGGCCCCACCGTCCGGCTCTTCATGCAGGACGGCGTCGTATTCGTATTCCCTCTCACTCATTTCCGGTTCGTCTCCCAGCTCCAGCGGGCGATCTCGGCAATCAGCTCCAGGGGCAGCTCGCGGTTGTTGGGGAGCTGGATCGCGCCCTTGCTGGTCTTGAATTCCGTCAGGCGCGGCGCGAAGAACGCCACCGCCTCCTCGCCGGGATAGAGCCCAATGTGCTTTTTCGCCGGGGCGAAGTGGATGAGGTTGCGGCCCTTCCAGAAGGTGGGCATGCCCCAGGACAGGCGCTCCTCCGCCTCGGGGATTGCCGTACGGATCGTATCATAGACCGCGTTCAGCCGCGGCCGGATGCCCTCATCCTGGCTGTCGATGTATTCCCGAATGGTCATGGCATTGGCTCCTTTTCCCCGTCGGAATGCTTTCATCCCGCATATTCTGACATGATTATACCCTGTTACGTCCTGCGCTGCAATAGGATGTAACAGGGTATTAAAAGCGAAAGCACAGAATCGGAATCATCCTTCCATTTCTGTGCTTTCTTTCTGTTATAGGCTTTCGGGTTATCGCTCTTGCGGGTTACCGGGCTGATGGCCCACGTCGTCCGCTTTTCTGCATCCAGCTCCCGCTTTTTCTTTTTTGAGAGCTTCTCATACGGGATAAACTTCTCCATTGTGGATCCCTCCTCCGGTTGTATGATTGAGGATGCTATAGACGGTCGGGGCCAGTCATGTCAAGGCCGAGGATCGTGTAACAACCTCGTAACCAAGGCTCTCCGGGAATAAAACAACGGCTCCGTCACAGGATACGCTCGATTTAATACTGTCACTTAGATATATATGAAACTCTTTAGCTACAATAGCTTTTCGTTCCTTTGTGATTGTCAAATGTCGTGCTGTCTGCTATAATTCTTTTTTAGATAACATATCAGACAGGAGTGTTGACTATGTCCTATGTTTTAGAAGACGGCGAAGTCGTCTTGCTAAGGGATGAGAATGTTACTGACTCTTCTGGCAAAGAAGTAACTTTGTTACTGACAAATAAGCACCTCATTAAAATCGTTTATGATTTCTGGGGTAATGCCAAAGATAATTATTATGCTCTTTCACGCCTAAGAGAAAACAACGGAACTCCCAATGTACGCGTTGGGAAAGGCAATGGAGGCAAAAGTCGCTTAGAGCTTTATTTTGAGCAGAGCCAACAGTGCTTCTCTTTCAAGGGTTTGTTTGCTGAGAAAAAGTGGGCATCGGCAATTGAAAAGGCATACAAAGCCCGCATGAAGGAAATTGCAAAAAGCGAGCGAGAGCCTATAAACCCAGCTAAGTTTTTTGCTCCTGTGCTGGATAAGATCGAAGCGGCAAAAGAGACCATTTCACAGCGCGAGCAGCGCACACTATCGACCAAATGCCCGTTCTGCGGTGCAATCGCTAATGGCAAAAAAGGCGATGAAGTCAAGTGCGTATATTGTGAACACACTTTTGTTATTAAATAAGGCGGTCAGGAAAGGAGAGCAATATGGCATTGTTTCGCAATAATCCGAGCGGCGGAATAATGGACGTTATCCGTTGCGATGAAACCGGATACCTCATTTGGAAATGGCATCCGGCAGGGTCTACTGAAGGCGCAACCGCAAAGGAGAATGCTATCCGCTGGGGTTCATCCCTTCGCGTAAAAACAGGTGAGGCAGCAGTCTTTGTGTACCACAGTGACGGCGAAGTCGTTCAGGATCCAATAATTGGGCCTTATGATTCTATCCTCAAGACCGAAAACCTTCCTATAATCACAACAGCCATAGGCCTTGCATACAACGGCAATACCCCATTCCAGGCAGAAATATATTTCATTAACCTTGCCCAAATCCTGCAGGTTACAATTGGGGTGACATGGTTTGATGTTGCTGACCCCCGCTTCCAGGACAGAGGCGTGCCTACTGCTGTCAGAGGAGTAATGAACTTCAAAATAGCTGATGCTTTGGACTTTATAAACAAATATCAGCTACGCACGGTTTCCCTTGAAGAATTCAAAAAGACAATAAAAGCGGCTACGGTAAAATATGTGAAGGACGCCGTAATGAACGCCCCGGATGAATATGGGATTCCCGTAACTCAGCTTGAAAAGAGAATTCTCGATATTAACGAGATCATCGAGAAGTATCTCAAAAAACGGCTTTCTGATGAATTCGGCGTAACCGTGACCAGCGTAGATATCTCTGACATAGAGATCGACAAAACAAGTCCGAACTACAAGTTTCTGATAAAGAAATCGGATGTTGATGTTAACCTGGGAGTTGCTTCTAAAATTAGAGGATTTGTCACCGACACGGCTAACCAGACAGTAGGTGTCGCTACTAGCGCGGCAGCTCAAGTTGCGGAATTGGCAACAAATGCCGCGGTTGCCGCTGCCGATGTGAAAGAGTATAAATACGCAAAACATAAGAGAGCCCAGATTGGATTTGTCAAAGGAATCTTTAAAGGTGACGGAGATCTATCGGCAGCTGACAGCAAGCCCAGCTTTTCCTCTAACATCTCAAAAGGCGTTTCCGATATCTCAAAAGGCGTCTCCGGTTTTGTGAGCGCTATTGGAGCAAAAGTCTCAAAAGGCGGGAAAGATGAGACACCTCCTCCAATTCCGACATTCAGCTATCACGTTGCAGTGGATGGTAATTCCGTTGGCCCGCTCAATTTTAATGAGTTGATGGAACTTGTCAATCAGGGGAAACTAACGTTAGATAGTCTGGTCTGGAAAAGAGGCATGAAAGACTGGACTAAGGCAAAAGAAATCGAGGAATTAGCGGTTTTCTTTGAAGCCGAGGATGATGTAGTTCCGTCACATCCTTCGAATCCTGAATAACCAGACCACACCCCGGGAGCAGATGCTTCCGGGGTGTTTGCATAATTAAGCTTCGATCTTCTTCTCGTTCGAGCGCCTCAGTAAGGCATACGGAGGAGTTTTTTGCAATGGATTTCTTTTAGTAATCATTATTCATTTTCTTGCCTCTTATTGACAATCTATAATAATGTCTTTGAACACCGATCTTCTATATAGTTTATACCAGCACCCCATTGCAGTGATCGATCTCATGCTGGATGATCTGCGCGGTAAAGCCGGTGTAGGTTTTGAGCCGGGTCTGGAACTGCTCGTTCTGGTACTGCACCTTGATCGTGCGGTAGCGTTTGGCTTTGCGCGTGCCCGGGAGGGACAGGCAGCCCTCCTCGGCCTCGTAAGCGCCGGAGTATTTGACGATCTCCGGGTTGAACATTACCGCCGCGCTGCCGCTGTCATCAAAAATGATGATCCTTTTGGCCACGCCGATCATGTTGGCCGCCATGCCGACGCAGCCGTCCCGGTGCGCTTCCAGCGTGTCCCGCAGATCCTGCGCGACCGGCAGGTCCAACCCCGTGGCCGGCGCGGATTTCTGCGCAAGGAAGATCGGGTCTTTCATAATGGGTCTGATCATCGTGTTCCTCCAAAACTGACTGCTATTTTCTTTTGTCGTTCACAGGCACTGTTCATTCGCGTGGGCGTACAGGATCCGCTGCGGATGGCGGTTCAGGATCTGCTCCCAGTCGCTTTTGAGCGCCTGGTTCTCCTCGTATCCCGCGAGGTACGCAAGCGGCTCCAGATCGCCCACAAGGCAGCTTCCGTCGTCCAGCAGGAGCGAAATGCTGTCCTCGCTGTGGCTCGGTGTGTGGAGGATCTCCCCGTCGATGCCGAGCGTCTTCAGAAGGTCCCTGCTCTCCGCGCAGGCAAAGCCCGTCGCCGCGTTTTCCTCCACCGGCCGGTAAGAAAGCCTCCTGTCCCGGGCAAAGATCGCGTCCGGGCCATGCACGAATGGACGCTGCACGTCCGCGATCCACAGCTTCACGCCGAGCTGCTGCAGCTCCCCGGCGAGGCCCATGTGGTCCGGATGATAATGGGTGATCAGCAGGGTCGTGATCGCTTTCATATCGATCCCGGCCGCCTTGATCGCTCTGAAAAACTGCGGCAGCGTCCCGGCCCAGTCTGTGTCCACCAGCAGGCCGCCGTCCGCTCCGGGGATGTAAAACGTGTTGGTATTGCCGTATCGGAGCTTTATCATGGCGCGCCTCACAGCTGGTCGTATTTTGCGTTGCTGCCCCGGCATTTCTCGACGGGGTACTTGGCCTCGTTCTGGTCCATCTTCGCGTTGATGATCTCGTCGGCATTCAGCCCGAGCGCGTCCAGCATGTTCTGGCAGTACACCATCACGTCGGCCAGCTCTTCCCCCACGTGGGCGAGGTCATAGTCCGTGTCGCTCCACTGGAAGCACTCCAGCAGTTCGTTGGCCTCGATGGAGATGGACTTTGCCAGGTTCGCGGGCGTATGGAACTGCTCCCAGTCCCGCTCCGCTGAAAAGCTGCGGATCCGCGCTATGGTTTCCGGTTTCATGGTCTTGCTCCTCCGCTCCATTTTTCAATCATTATACCCTGTTATCCCCTGCGCTTCAATAGGATATAACGCACTTTCATCCGCAAAGGGGCTCTGATCGCGATACGGTCAGAGCCCCTTTTCTTCTTCCCATAACGGGCTTTGTCTGTTATAATCGTTTCAACAAATCGGCATCGAAGGAGCGGAAGGCATGACTTATCTGGAAGCGTATTACAACCGCTATAATGAAGAAGGGCGGCTGCTTTCCCGCCACGGGCAGGTGGAATATCTGACCACCATGCGATACATCGAAGAATGCCTGCAGGGCCTTTCGGCTCCGCGCATCCTGGAAGTCGGGGCCGGCACGGGCCGCTACAGCGTAACCCTGGCAAAACAGGGATACCGGGTGACCGCGGTCGAGCTGATCGAACACAATCTGGAGATCCTGAGAGGCAAACTGGACGGTACGGAAAAAATCACGACGATACTGGGGAATGCGCTGGATCTCTCCCGGCTTTCGGACAATGCGTTCGATCTGACCATGCTGCTCGGCCCGATGTATCACCTCTACACGAAGGAAGAGAAGCTGCAGGCGCTTTCCGAGGCGGTGCGTGTGACGAAACCGGGCGGTCATATCCTGGTGGCCTATTGCATGAATGAGCCGACCGTTATTCAGTATGTTTTCGGGCTGAACCATCTGCGCGAAGTGATGGATCTCCATATGCTGACCCCGGACTGGCGTTGTATCAGCCAGCCCAAGGATCTCTTTGAGATGGTGCGTACCGAGGAAATCGCGGAACTGGATGCGGCGGTGCCGGTCAAGAGGATCAAGCTGGTCGCCACAGACGGCGCGACCAATTACAAGCGGGACTTCATAGACGCCATGGATGATGAGACCTTCGGCAAGTGGATGGACTATCATTTCACGATCTGCGAACGGCAGGATCTGATCGGCGCGTCCCATCACACGCTGGATATTCTCCGGAAAGAGTGACAAATCCCGTCCTGCCGCCATGAGCATAATGAAGGAAAACGCGGCCTTCCATCCGTCTCTCCTTTTTCGCAGAAGAGGCCGCCCGTTCGGGTGGCCTCTCAGACTGTAGACAGAGTAATGGGAATCGTTTTTGCCGCAGCTTTGCCGCGGCAAAAACACCTTGAGGCAGCAGTGAAGCGCTGCCCTCGCGCCGACTAACGAGGCGCCAGCCGAGGCGATGGAGCGCGAGTGCTTCAAATGAAAGCCAAACAAAGTGGCTTTCATTTGAGAGGGTGTCGACTCTTTGTCGACACCTTGAGGCCACCCGTTCGGGTGGCCTCTCAGACTGAAGGCAAACGCATGCGACCGAAGCTGGATCCGCATGGGGAGAGCGCGAGAGGGGATTGGTTATTCCCTCTCGCGTTTGATATTCTCAAAAATGAGAACTTTTTCGGTAGTTCTCATTTTTGATGCTCAAGGTGTCGACTCTCTGTCGACACCTTGAGGCAGCAGTGAAGCGCTGCCCTCGCGCCGACCAACGAGGCGCCAGCCGAGGCGATGGAGCGCGAGTGCTTCAAATGAAAGCCAAACAAAGTGGCTTTCATTTGAGAGGGTGTCGACTCTCTGTCGACACCTTGAGGCCACCCGTTCGGGTGGCCTCTTCTGCATTCTTCAGCGGATGCTCTCGCCCCAGACGGGCTCGGTCTTCACGCAGGTCCATCGGAAGGGCGTGTCCGGGAACTGGATCCGCTCGCACAAAAGCGCGGCCGAGAGGCGCCCGATCTCCGCGCTGGGGATCCGGGCCGTGGTCAGAGCGGGAGAGACGACCGCCGCCTCCGGCGAGTCGTCAAAGCCGGTGACCATCACATCCCCGGGAACGTTCAGCCCTCTCTTTTTCAGCGCGGCCATCAGGTGAATGGCCAGATAGTCGTTGGCGCAGACAAAGGCATCCGGCAGTTCCGGCATGGCGTCCAGTCTCTGCAGCAGCCATTCCGCGTCGCCGTAGGAATCGCTGTCCTCCTCCAGGATGCAGTGCCGCCGGTCAAGCGGCAGCCCGGCCTCGCCGAGCGTTGTCACGCAGGCGAGATAGCGCTCATAAAAGCTGTTGCAGTGCTCGCAGTCGCCCACAAAGCCGATGCGCCGCGCGCCGGACGCGATCAGACGCTGCACGATGGCCGTCTCGCTGGCGAAATTCTCCATAGACACGAAATCGCAGCGCATCAGCGTCCTGTTGATTCGGGCAAAGCCGTCCACGAAAAGCGTGGGCTTTTTCAGCGCGCAGATCATCTCCAGATACTCCCGGTCAAACAGCTCGATCCCAAGGACGCCGACGGTCTCCTCCGGCCGGAAATGGGGCGGCAGCCGCTTCTCGGCGATCTCGGTCCGGGACACCTCATAGATTTTTATGGTATAGCCCGCGCGGCAGATCTGATCCGTGAAGCTGGTGATGAAAAAGGCGCCGAAGTTGTGTGTGCGCAGCTTATGCTGCGTCAGCAGCGCGATGCTCCCCTGCCCGGCCGCGCTGTCATGGAGCCGCTGATAATATCCCAGCTCCCGCGCCTTTTCCAGGATCGTTTTTTTCGTACTCTCCGGGACGGAGCCGCGGCCGTTGAAGGCTTTGGAGACCGTATTGCGCGACAGCCCGCAGGCGTCCGCGATATCCTGCATGGTAACTCTTTTCAGCGCCATGTCACTCACCCTTTCTTTTATATATGTACTATATCATGCGCCGGGGAAAAAGGCAACGTTTACAAAACGTAAACTTCCATCGATTGGCATTGTCGATGTTGCACAGAGTGCGGGCAGAATAATTGGAAAACTGCACAAACAATGCAGAAAAACTGCACATATTTGTTGACAATATATGAACAAAAAACTATACTGTTTCTGTAATGTGGCTTATGTTGCGCTTCTTAGTGTGCAAAATGTAAACCGCAATGTAAACTCCGTGTAAACCGTTTTCCCAGGTACTCTCTGAAAGGCATCCGCGCGGATGCAAAAACGCTTCCCAGAGGAGGTTTTCGGTATGAAACATACGAAACTGCTGATCATAGCACTGCTCCTGCTCTCCTTCCTGCTGTCCAGCTGCGGGCAGAGCGTGCCCGCTCTGAGCCAGCCGGCCCGGGAGCTGGCAGCCGCTCACACGGCTCCCAGCGGCACAATGCCCGCATCGCAGCGGCTGGCCGCCGACAGCAAGAATTCCCCGGTCAAGTCGGGCGTCGACCTGTTCCGCGGAAAGTTTGAGGGCACCGCTGTCGAAGGTACCGCCGAGGCGGTGGACGGCGTGTACCGCATGGCCGTCACCAAGACCGACGGCGAGGCCTGGCATATCAAGCTGGAGAGCAACTACCCCACCATGCCCGGCAACGACTACCGCATCACCTATCGCTTCCGCTCGGACGTGGCCGGCAAGGTCAAGTTCGGCGACTTCCAGGAGTTTGAGATCCAGCCCGGCGACAACAGTGTGTCGGCCATTCTGGTCGCCTCCGCCGGCACCAGCTATCTGGATCTGCAGCTGGGCCTGCTCCCCGCCCCCTTCACGGTGGACTTCTCCGAGATCGAGGTGGAAGAGTTTGCCGACGAGGTGGAGTACGAGGACGCCCTGTCCTCTCCCGTGAACTTTGAGGACGAAAAGGTGCTCTACGAGAAGCACGACCAGGGCTACGGCGTGCTCTTTGACCGCCACCCGGACAGCGCGACCATGGAATATGTGGCCACCGCCTGGGATAACGGCGTCTGGAAATCCAGAGTGTACGTCCGCACCGGCCTGGTGCCCGAGGCCGGGACCCGCTATCACGTCGCCGCCGATCTGGTGGTCGACAACGATACGGACTTTGAGGTTCTCTTCAACAACGACGATGTGGAGAAGGGCTACGGCGCGCTCTACGGCCAGCATCTGGACGCCGGCGTGCCCGCCACCATCGAGTCTGTGATCACCGCGCCTTCCGGCGACGACGCCGGGGAGCTGGTCATGCAGCTCTCTCTCGGCGATATCCCCGAGGGCAGCAAGATCACCCTGAGCAATCTCGGCATCGAGAAGATCACCGACCACTACAAGAGTGTGCTTGCCCACAACTTCGCGCTGGACAAGGAAGTCTACACCGGCAAGACGCTCTACAGCTCCGTCCCCTCTTCCTTCAAGAACGTCCCCCTGTCCTTCTCCTACACGGGGACGGACACGGTCACCGAGCGGCATGACGACGACTATGTGGTCAGCCTGAAGGAGAGCGGCTCCAGCGCCACGCTGAACATTGAAAAGGCTCCCGCCAATGACAGAGGCGTGTGGAAAGCCCAGCTCTTTGCCCAGACCGGCGCCGTGCTGGAGGGCGGCAAGAGCTACCTGATCAAGCTGGATCTGAAGGCCACTAAGGATCAGGGCGATTACGAGGCCTGCTTTGACGGCGACTATGAGAACGCTTACGGCGCGCTCTACGGCCGCAGCCTGAAGGCCGGTGAGACCGATCACATTGAGCACTTTGTCACGCCCGACGTGGCCCACGGCCCCCTGAAGCTGCGCCTGCAGCTGGGCAAAACCGACAGCACCGCCGGCAACAGCATCACGCTCAGCGGCCTGAGCATCGAAGAGGTCGAACCCACCGCCAAGGACATCGGCAGCCAGTCCTACGACACCGGCTCCTCCGCGCAGGAGATCGACGTGGAGATGCCCGGCTTTGCCTACCCCGTCACCACGGACGCCAGCACCATCCATGTGGACGACACCTATGTTCCCCAGTCCCTGTCCCTCTCCGCGCAGGCCATCGCCTGGGACGGCTCGGAGGCCACTGCGTCCGTTGAGGGCGGCGGCGCCAAGCTCGTCATCAGCAAGGAGAAGGACGGCGGCGGCGTCTGGAGCCAGCGCCTGCAGATCGGCACCGGCGTCGTGCTGGAGCCGGGCGTGAGCTATCAGGTCAGCGCCTCCCTCGCGGCCGAGCAGGCCACCGGCGACTGGGAGCTGCTGCTCAGCAACGGCCAGGACGAGGGCGACTGCAACCCCGGCGGCAACGGCTACGGCTTCGGCCCCGGCGGCAACGGGAACGGCAATGTCTCCTTCACCTTCACGGCCCCCGAGGGGCTCAGCGAATATAAGGAGCTTGTGCTCCGCTTCCAGCTGGGCAACAGCGGCGTGAACACCGTCACCGTCTCCGGCATCAGCGTTTCCAAGTTTGTGCCCGCCCACGATGAGACCAGCGGCGGCAGCACCGAGAACAATTCCTTCTTCATTGAGAACAACAACGGCGCCGAAGCGGTGCTCAGCGGCGACGGCAGCAGCGCCACCGCCCTCGTCACCAAGCCCGGCGACGACTGGCACATCAAGATGTACGCGCTGACCGGCGCCACGCTGGAGAGCGGCAAGACCTACAAGATCAGCATGAAGGTCAGCGGCGCCGGCAACTGGGCCGTTGTCTACAAGCGCGCAGGCGGCGAAGAGACCGACTTTAACGGCGAGATGAGCTTCGGCGACACCGTCACCAACACCGTCACCGTCCCCGACGGCATGTCGGGCAAGCTGGAGATCCTCTTCAAGCTGGGCAGCGTCGCGGCGGACGGCAAGGTCACTGTGAGCGACATCAAGATCCAGGAGATCACCGGCGGCAGCAGCGGACACACGCCCATCAACTTCTGGGCCCATGAGGACTACGCAGCCAGCGCCTCCAACACCGGCTCCTCCGCGACGCTGAACATCAGCTCCGCTCCCGACGGCGGCCGCGAGGTGTGGAAGGTCAAGTTCTTCGCCGAGACCGGCGTGAATCTGGAGCCCGGCAAGGCCTACCGCGTCCTGGCGGACGTGGCGGCCAGCAAGGATCTGGATTACGAGATCTGCTACAACCGCAACGAGGTGGAAAAGGGCTTTGACGCGGCCTACGGCCTCCACGCCTCCGGCGCGGCCCAGACCGTCTCCATGGATCTCTCCCCCGAGGAAGAGGGCCAGCTGATCCTCCAGTTCTCCGTGGGCAATGCCGTCTCCGGCACCGAGGTCACGCTCAGCAACATCAGGGTGCAGGAGCTCACAATGGACGGCGGCACCAACCTGATCCCCGATTTCAGCTATAACAGCGTGGGCTACATCAGCAGCGCGGCGGACGGCGGCTACATCGTCTCCCTGGATCAGTCCAGCTCCTCCGCGGACTTCCACATTCACCAGGCTCCCGCCTCTGACCGCAACCCCTGGAATGTGAAGCTGCATGTCCGCACAGGCTTTACCCCCAAGGCGAACACGGGTTACCGCGTGAGCTTTGACATCAAGGCCGCTAAGGACCAGAGCGTGGTGGAAGTCTTCTACGACGGCTCCAGCGAGTCCGCCTACGGTGCGCTCAACAACCAGTCCCTCTCCAGCGCCAAGAAGACCCTCTCCTACGTCATCATGCCCGGCGGCAGCAAGGGCGAGCTGAGCCTGCAGATCCGCCTCGGCAAGACCAATGGCACCGATGGCAACGACTACACCATCAGCAACCTGAAGATCGAAGAGGTCGGCTTCACCACCACCTCCAAGCCCGAGACCCGCGTGGTCACCGAGCTCTGGACCCATGACGGCTACAGCTCCAAGCTGGATAAGGCCGCCGACAGGGCCACCGTCAAGATTGAGAAGACGCCCGCCGAGGGTATGGAGCCTTGGAAGACCAAGCTCTTCGTTGAGACCGGCGCCACCCTCAGAGAGGGTGAGAAGTACCGCATCAGCATGATCGTCAAGTCCATCATCCCCACGCCCTTTGAGGTCTGCCTCAACAACGGCGGCGAGGAGAAGGGCCTGGGCGCAATCTTCGGCCTGCTGGCAACGCCCGTCGGTCAGCCTGTCGAGTACGTCACCTACGTGGGGCGGGACACCGATCTGGTGATCCAGCTCTCTCTCGGCAACTGCGCCGCACCGAACAGCGTCGTGCTCAGCGATCTGAAGGTGGAGAAGGCCGGCGCGATCGACCCGGTCTCCGACACGATCTATACCTTCTGATCCATATCCCCGACTAAATACTATCCAAGGAAAGGTGTGTGCACCATGCGCAATCAAAAATATCTTCTCGCACTCCTTCTGATCCTGGCGCTGCTTCTCTCCGCCTGCGGCGGCGCGGCCGCTCCCGCGGCGGAAGTCGCGGAGGAAATCGCGGAAGAGCCGGCGGAGGAAGTCGTCTCCGAAGTCATTCCCGACGAACCCTACGAGGCGGTGGATTACACCCTGTATCCCTCGCCCGAGGGCGGTTATGTGGGCGACGTGATGCCCTACGTGACCGAGGACGGGACCCTGGAGCTCTACTACCTCTACGATACGGACCACAACGGCCAGGGCTACCACCCGATCTACAAGTACTCCACAAAGGATCTCTGCGGCTACGAGGATCATGGCATGGTGCTGGAATACGGCCAGATGTCTGATCCCGATCCCGCCATCGGCACCGGCTCCGTCATGCGGGACAACGAGGGTCTCTACCACCTCTTCTACACCGGCCATAACGACACCGGCAACGGCGGTCTGGGCAAGGAGTGCGTCATGCATGCCACCAGCACCGACCGCGAGAACTGGGAGAAGCACCCGGAAGACACCTTCTACCCGCCCGAGAACTACTCCCATGACGATTTCCGCGATCCCGAGGTTTTCTGGGTCGATCGGGATCAGTGCTACTGGCTGCTGATCGCCGGGCGTGAGAACACGCTGGGCGGCGTCGTAGCCAAGTACACCAGCACCGATCTCAAGACCTGGGAGTACTACGGCCCCATCTACGCCCCCCTGTCCCACTTCATGCTGGAGTGCCCCGACCTGTTCCAGATCGGTGACACCTGGTATCTCACCTACAGCTGGGACTGCTGCACCTACTACGCCATCGGCGACTCCATGGACGGCCCCTTTGTGGCCCCGAAGGACAACATCCTTGACGGCGTGGGCACCATGAGCGGCAACGGCTTCGTCTTCTACGCCGCCAAGACCGCCGTATTGGACGGCAACACCTATCTCTGCGGCTGGCTGGGCCGTCCCGGCGTCAGCGGCGACTCCGGCATCTACCAGTGGGCCGGCAGCGTGCTCAACCACCAGCTGGTCCAGCACGAGGACAAGACTCTGGGCGTGAAGGCCCCCGAGCAGTTTGACAGCTACTTCACCATCGACAAGCTGATCCACGCCGCGGCGAAGGAAGGCAATGTGGAGATCGACGGCAACAACATCTCCCTCTCCGCCGAGTCCGGCACCTACTCCCTGGCGGACATGGGCACCCGCCCCGCCAGCATGACCCTGGAATGCGACGTGACGCTGGATGACAGCAGCATCGCGGGCTTCGCCTTCGGCGGCAGCGCCAGCGACCCGACCTACACCGCTCTCTGCCTCGACACCTACAACGGCAACCTGCACTACGAGGGCTATGAGATCACCGACCTCCGGAACCTCGACCCCATGGCGCTGACCCGCTTCGACTTCTCCAAGAACAGCGTCCACCATGTGAAGCTGGTGTGCGAGAATGAGATCGTCGTCATGTACGTGGACGACATGAAGGCGCTCAGCTCCCACATCTTCCACTCCACCGGCGGCGCGCACATCGGCGTCTTTGCCGAGGGCGGCAATGCGAGCTTCAGCAACATCAGCATGAAGATCTCCGGCTGATCCAAACAGCGAGACCTCAAAAAGCGTACTGCAAAATTGTTCATCCATGCGCAACATACGGTTTCATCGTAGGGGCGGCGGCTTTGCCCCGCCCGGCGCGCTGCATATCGTTTTTACAAAAAGTTCGGCGAATTCGTAGTTTTTTCGAATTCGCCGAACTTTTTTCATGATCAATGTCTGGTACTGCCGGGAGGGGATGAGCCCCTCCCCTATGGTTGAAATCGCGCTTTCTGTTGGCAAGCCTCTGTAAATGCGGTATAATGACGTATCTGCCCCGGATGAGAGGAGAGAATCGCCCGTGAACATCACGCAGACTTTTTATAACAACATGGCCTCCCAGTATGACAAGCTCTTTCTGGACTGGCATGCCGCCACGCGGGAGCAGGCCCGGATCCTGAAGCAGATCTTTGACGACCGGGGCTTCGGCCCGGACGCCCGGATCCTGGACTGCGCCTGCGGGATTGGGACCCAGGCCATCGGCCTTGCCGCGCTGGGCTACCCGGTCACGGCCTCGGATTTCAGCGACGGTGCTCTCCGTCAGGCGCGGGAGCGGGCATCGGCCCAGGGGCTGCAGATCCGTTTCGAGCAGGCGGACTTTCGCGCGCTGTCGGAGGTCTTCTCCGAGCAGTTTGACATCGTGATCGCCATGGACAACGCCCTGCCTCACATGCTCAGCCGCGAGGAGCTGGACGCCGCCCTGCGCAGCATCGTCGGCAGGGTCCGGCCCGGCGGCCTCTTCGTGGCCAGTATCCGGGACTACGATCAGCTTCTGCTGGACAAGCCGCCCTACTCTCCCCCGTATATTCACAGGACCGGCAGCGGGCAGCGCGTCTCTTTTCAGACCTGGGTCTGGCAGGGCGAGAACTACGAACTCACGCAGTACATCATCGACGATGAGGCCGCGCTCTCGGTCAGCAAGTTTGCCTGCGAATACCGGGCGACGCGGCGGGAGGAGCTGACAGAGCTCCTGCTTGCCGCGGGCTGCAGCGATGTCGAGTGGCTCTTCCCGGAGGAGAGCGGCTTCTACCAGCCCATCGTCGCCGCAAAAAAATAAAAAAGGTGGAACCTTTTCCCGCACCGTGCGTCTAAGGAAGATAGAAACACAAGGAGGAATGATGCATGAACCGAAATCTCTCTGCCGTCCTCACCACACTGGATGATCGATTGTGCGGCTCCATATAAAACAGGAGCGGTTCCCGACATTGCCCGCCGCACCGTCGGGAGCCAGGGAAACACATGGCTTCCTTCTACTATCGAACACTCAGAACCGGCGCTTTTGTGCGCTTTGCCGCCGAGAAATACCGCTACGAGGACGAATATGTCCGCTATGACGTCGGCGTCCGCGGTAAGCTCCTCGACCGCGCCAGAGAACTGGGCGATCCCGACGTCGGCGACTTCCGCGCCGACAACACCTGCGGCTGGAAAGCCCGCAAACACCGCCATCAATGGGAACACCGCGTCCTCGCGGCAGAAAAACGCGAAAAAAACCGCCGCAAAAAAGCGGGCGTCGATTACTCCGGCGGCCTCGCCCCTGAGGTGGATCTGCCCCGCAGAAAACATGTGTCCGAAGAAGGCGAAGCGTAAAGCTCTGCAGAAACAGCCGGGCGCTCTGCTTACTGCAGAGCGCCTTTTTTGCGTAAACAGCAAGCGTCACCTTGTATGCCGCGTGTGACGGCAGCATCTGCAAAAGTTTTCAAAAAAATGAAACCATTGCAGCCAAAACCGGACTATTATAGGTGAACGGCCGTGAAGATGAGAATCGAGGTGAGATGCTTGACGGATGCCAAAGCATTAAAGCAGCTGCAGGCAGGCGATCAGCGGGCGCTGGAGTACTTCATTGACAGATATGGCAGCTACGTGGGAACGATCGTAAACAGTGTTCTGCAGGACAGCATGCGTCGTGAAGATGTGGAAGAAGTCAGCTCTGACGTGTTTGTCACCCTCTGGAAAAGCGCGGAGAAGCTGCTTCCCCTGAATCTGAAAGGCTATTTAAGCCGCGTGGCGCGAAGCCTCGCCCTGCGGAAACTCCGGGAGAAAAGGCTGGAACTGCCGCTGGAAGAGGATATCCTGCTGTTTGAAGAGGACTCGCTGATTGAGAAACTGGATCGGGAGGAGCGGGATCGGCGGGTGCGGGTAGCCGTACTCTCGATGCCGGAGCCGGACCGGGAGCTCTTTCTTCGCCACTATTACTATGGTCAGAGCGTCGCTGTGATTGCAGAGAAAATGTCGATGAATCCGTCCACGATCAAAACCCGGCTCAGGCGTGGACGGGAAAGGCTTCGTCAGCATCTTACCGGATGGAAACCGTGACAGGAGGCGGCTGAAATGGAAATCAGAATTCATGACTTATTGGACGGGTACGAGGACAGTTCCGTTCCGATGGAAGATACGGATGTCGTCTCCGCGATGAGAATCAAGGAGCTGACAAAAATGAAGCTGGAACAGACTGAAACACAGGTGAAACCCGGGCACGCAGTGAGAAAGCGCATCCTTACGCTGGCCCTGGCCGCAGCGCTGCTGCTGTCTCTCGGCATATCGGCGTATGCCGCCGGACGGGCTGTCTTTGGCTGGGGCGGAAATATGGAGATCCGTTCCGAGAAGACAGCGGGCGGCATCGAAAATACCGTCTACGTGCACACGGACGATCTCACAGAGCCTG
>Ga0310697_10000466_pt1 | contig 55650 bp, 45 predicted proteins | sample 172DNAGHGlowgp2_FD_203883 | JGI IMG/M metagenome (GOLD analysis project Ga0310697, IMG submission 203883) | Sheep rumen microbial communities from Palmerston North, Manawatu-Wanganui, New Zealand - 1728 DNA GHGlow gp2 (v2) (version 2) | ecosystem: Host-associated > Mammals > Digestive system >...
AATATACTAAAACCACTTTTATTTTTCTTAACCTTCTGTTTCTTCATCATTAACTCCTAGTTCATATGGATCATCAATAGTTCCTTTACCACTATTAATTAAAGTATCTCCTTTAATATAAAATGCGGGTCTTACTTCATATTTACTGCTGATAAAGTCACCATACAAATTACCATCTTCATTTATAACATATATTATTTTATTTTCTTCGATTCCTCTAAAGATTGTAAATACATTTTTAACATCATTAATAAACATATCACCTAGTGTAAGCATGCCAACATTTAAAGATACTTTAGATGCAAACACACTGCTATAATCTAAATTATCTAAAGATAATTTTCCAACATACCAATCACTTTTAACAATTAAATTTTTATTCTTTAATGATTTATAAAAATCATTATTTAAATAATATCCAATTGTATTTTTAGAATCTGAATAAATACTATTACTTCCACCAAATGCCTTCAATAAAGTATCATTATCATTAGTTTTTAATGTATCAGTAAGAGCAATTTTAACATTATCACCACTTACATCAGTAACTATATAATTAAGGTTATCAAAACTAACAATGTTACCTATATATAAATCTTTAACTGTTTCAATATCATGACTTTCAATCTTATAAGGATTATTTAATGTACCTTTTCCGCTTAATAAAGATGTATCTCCACTAATAGTTATAACAGGTCTTACACCAAATGCCTTGGTAGTAAGTTCATTAATACTAATTTCACCTTCGCTTGTAACATAATAATTACTATTTTTATCATTTAAATTACTTAAATAAAATATTTCTCCATTATTTAAATAACCACTTTTACCACCACTTTTAGCATATTCATATAATGAAAGAATACCTATTTTATTTTCTTTATTCTTCTTTTCACATGTAATATTAGTTACATCATTTATAACATCTTCACATACTGTTGTATAAAATAATGGATCAGTATTATATAAATTTCTTTCAAATACACCACTATTTTTTTCATCACTTTCATTTAACCATTTATTTATAATTGAATCATTATAACCTTTTTCTAATCCTGAATACATATATGTAAATGAATGCTCAGAAACTGCCTTAATATTATAATCAGCATCTACTTCAATTATTCTAAACATATTACCAGAATATTCTAAATAATTATCTTTAACATCACCTATATATCTATATGTATCATCTTTTTCATCATAAACAAGACCCTTAGTTAAATCAACAAAACTTTGTTTCTTAACAATTTCATCTACTAGTAATATATCACTACTTCCTTTTTTACCATTTTCTTTTTTATAGTATTTTACTAATCTGAACATATAAAAGCCCACAATAATAAGTAACACTAATATGTTTAGTGTTACTAGTATTGGTCTAATTTTTAATCTTTTTTTAACCACCTTTATTTACCCTCTATTCTCCAAAATCATTTTGATATGCGATTAATGACGCATTAATTACTCCATCAATACCTTGAAATGAATCAACTACACTTGTATCAACATTTCCTTTTTTACTATCTTTTTCTTTTAAATCTAATTCTAATGATAATTCTACTTTTGTTCCAAATATACTTTTACTTCTAACTTTAAATTTCTTAAGACTTCTAAGTTTTTTTAATACTTCTTCATGTGCACTTGCTTCATATTTAATAACAAGTAAATATCTATTTGATACTTTGAATCCCATTAAATAACTAACAAAATATAATACTCCTATAGATAAAGATGCAACTAAAGCTGGAATGTATAGTCCTGCTCCCGCCATAATACCTGCAGATATTCCCCAAAACATAAATCCTGTATCAACTGGCTCTTTAACTGCTGTTCTAAATCTTACGATTGACAAAGCACCAACCATACCTAAAGAAAGAGAAATATTTGAACTAATTGTTCTAATAATCATTGCAGTTACCATTGAAAGCATTAATATGCATAAAGAGAATGCTTTTGAATAAACAACTCCTGTATATGTTTTTCTATAAACATATATTATAAACATCCCAATTACAAATGCCACAATTAATGAAAGCATTATATCAACTGAAGATATACTTCCTGTGAAATTACTTAAAACTGATTTTTTAATTGTATCTACTACACTCATTTTTTTCAACTCCTTATTTTATACTTCTGCATATTGCAAACTTTGATACAGCTTCACGAAAACTTGGTATATCATTTAAAATATTTGCTATATGAAGAGGTAATACTTCATTAAATTTAACTTCTAATACTTGATGTCCAGGTTCAAGTACATCATAATTTGGATAATTATTATCAAATAAATCATAATTATAAAGTCCGCTTTGAACATTAGAATCAAATGTTATCCTAACTTCACTTACTGGATATGTAAATGCAAGCCTATGATAACTAACTATTATTGATGGAACTAATCCTTTTGTTTTATAATCATTTAAGAATTCAAGAAGCAATCCACTAGCATTAATCTCATCAATTTTACCATTTAATATTTTACTATATATATCACGAGAAATCAATATTTGTTCTTTAGCTGTATAATTATTATGTTTCATTTTCTTTTCAAGTCTTATAAATGAATCATCATCATTATACATTCTAATTCTATATTTTTTTCTATACAACACACCATCCATTTTTTCATAATATGAAGTTGAATCTCTATCATCAAAATATAAACTTTTAATTAAATATGATCCATCACTATAATATGCAAATTTATCTTTATCTAGTATTAAAGATAGTTTTTGTTTTAAAACTTCAGCAGCATTATTTGATATTTTAAATTTTAATTCATGTCTATAATTATACTCTTTTTTCATTTTACATCACCAAAATATTTCTTAACATCACTACTAGATAAATTAAAGAATGATTTAGCTCCACTTATCATATATTTATTTCTATTTTTAGCATAATTTCTAACAAAATTTACATTTGTTTCCCATTCACTATAACTCTTATTCCATCTTTTATAATTTCTTTTAATCTCATCTTTTCCTATTTCTTCAATTACATCATCTATTTTCTTAAGAACATTTTCAGTACTCCATGTATTTTTAAGATTATATGAAAGTCTTTCTAAATATGTCTTTTTAAACTTAGAATTTTTCATTAAATTTCTAAGTAAGAATGTTGAATATCCAATACTTGTCATACCACTTGGGCTTGTTGAAAATGCATAATAATTTCTATCAACATTATAAAATGCACTATCTAAATCATAGAATATAAATTTCCATTTTCCATTATCAACAAGTGGATTTGAAAAATATCTAACATTAACTATATCATGATTAGCAGTCCATGTTTCCGCTATCCAAAAATCACATAAATTTTCTATATCTACTTGTTTTGCTACTTCATCATAATAAGTGTTATTACTCATTGGATGACTTGAAATATAAGAAATAAGCTTATTATATTTAGTTCTACTTCCACTTTTAACTTGACCATCAATTCTTAATAAATCAGTTTTATTTTTATCAAATGGTACATTATAATGATTACCTACTAATGTTTCATCAATTTTTTCACGAATAAAATATAATCCCCAATATTTACCATTTAAATACATCGCAACTGGTACATATGCTTGAACATCTACACTAGTATATTCTTTTACTAAAGCAGTTCCAACTAAATCTCTTATTAATGCCTTTTTAGAATAATTACCCATTTCATCTTGTGAACCAGTTCTTAAAACTAATGAGTCAAATATACTTGAATCTACATCATCAAATACATGATATTCTAATTTTCCTTTACCATATCTTTTTTTAAATTTAAGCTCATAACTTTTTTTAGCATGTCCACGAGTAGAACCACCGAATAATTTAAGCCCTGCTCCTATATCAAAGCCTTCACCCTCAAGCGGAAAATATTCTGAGTAAGCAGGTTTAATGTACCCCTCAGTCCATGCATGAGAATGTAGAGCACTTAAATCACTTGGGCTAATACTTACTGACATTACAGGAATTGTATGATTTTCATTTACTACATATGTATATGTTCCAGTATTACTTTTTATTTTTCCATCTTCTTTACTCATAACTTTTAAAACAGTAGTCTTCTTAATAGTAAGAGGACTACTGTATACTTTTGATGAAGTTGTTGGATTTGAGCCATCCGTTGTATAGTATATTTTTCCATATCCTTTTAATGCAACTTTTAAATCTGTAATATTGTTATATACGCCTCTTTCAACTGAAGGTGTTACTGCATATGATATTGCTTCAGTTCCATTTCCATTTTTACTTCCAGGTGTTGGTTTACTAAAGTAATAAATTCCATAGTTGTTTGCGCGTCCTAAAGAATAACCAGAAGGTATATTCGCTATTAACATTGAATCAATTATTTCATTTTTCTTTGTTAAATATAAACTATCTGTATCTCCTAATTTAAAATTAGCATGTTTGTATTTTGAATTTGATAATTTCTCATTACCACTTGCCATAACTATATAGTATTCACCGCTTTTAAGTTCAACTTTAGAAAGATTGTACATACACATAGTATCATCATTTTTAGTTAAGCAATAATCATCTAAATTAATATTTTTACCACTATTATTATAAAGTTCAATCCAATCATAATAGTTTCCTGCATTTTGTGAAAGATAGCTATAATTATTATTCATAACTTCATTTATTACTAAGTCTTTAGGCATAGATAGATACTTCTTTTGAAATGATTTTATTCCATCTACAGTATTTTGATATCCTGGTGATATTGAATTACTTTCTAAGTATTCACTTCCTTGTTTAATATATGCTATACCATTTGCTAAATTTTTATATTCAACTTTATCAACAACTTTTCCTTTGCTATCTCCAAGAACTACAAAGCCATTATTATTACTTAATTTAAATCCTGTACTAAGTACTCCCTCTTTGCTACTAGCCCCACTAGTATATACAAGTATTACATCACCGCTTCCAAGTCTTACTGATGGAAATTGCCATTTAAAACTAACATTCTCATCATCAGATAAACTATAATTTGCTAAATCTATAGCACTTTTACTTATATTTTTAATTTCAATATATCCACTATAAATATCATTTTCATTTTTAAAATTGCCTTTGTTATTTGCAAGTACTTCATTTATTTCAAGTGTTTTTTCTTCATTACTTACTAAGCTTGCAAGAAATTCAATGTGACCTTCAACAGTGTTTGCGTATCCCGGAGTTGCAGTTTCATTAATTACCCACTTACCATCAAGATCTCTTGCCATAACTGTATTTGATGTTAATGCAACTGTTTCAACTGCATCTACCACTTTACCATTAGGTTTAAATAATGTAATTACTTCTCCACCAGTAGATTTTAATTTAAATGGTGCATATAATCCAGTAGTATTTTTTCCACTCAAATAAATAACTAAATATGATTTTGCTTCAATTGTTACACTTGGAAATGCCCACTTAACTTGTGTTTCTTCATCACTAAGGCCATAGTCTTTTAGATCAATATCATTATCATTTCCATTATATATTTCAACATAATCATAAATTTTACCATCTTCTGCTGCAATAACACCTTTATTAGATGTCATAATTTCATTAATAACAAGTTTATTTATATTAACATCACCATCTGTTAATTCCTTTTTATCAAGAGTTTTACCACTTTTATTTGAAATTAAACTTAACAATAGTAAAACAACTATTAAAAATAAACTAATAGCGAAAAACAATATATTATTTTTAAATTTCTTAGTATCAAACTTCATATAAAAAAACACCTATTATTAATTATACACTAATAGATGTTTTTATTCTACATTTATTTTAATTTTTTTGAAATATTTATAATTATTTAATTACATAAATAATTTCATTGTTCTAATCATTTGTGCTGTATATCCTACTTCATTATCATACCATGCTACTACTTTAACTAATTGTCCTTTTTCTTCTTCAATTACATTTGTTAAAAGACCGTCAACAACTGCACCATATTGTTCACCAATTATATCTGAACTTACTATTGGATCTTCAGTATATTTTAATGTTTTGCTTTGATTAGATTTAAACATATTATTTATCATTTCTTTAGTTACTTTCTTATCAAGTTCAAGTGTTACATCAATAACTGAACCATCACCTGTTGGAACTCTAAAAGCAAGTCCATCTAATTTACCAGTTAAATGTGGAATTACTTTTCCTATTCCTGATGCAGCTCCGGTAGATGTTGGTATTATATTTAATGATGCTGCTCTACCACGACGTGCATATATTCCTTTTTTATGTGGAATATCTAAGGTTTCTTGATCATTAGTCATAGCATGAACAGTTGTCATAAAGCCTTTCTTAATTCCATATTTATCATCAATTAATTTAAGTACTGGTGCAAGACAATTAGTTGTACAAGATGCCGCACTAATTATTAAATCATTTTTACTTAATTCTTTATCATTTACTCCATATACTATAGTCTTAGCATCATCCTTGGCAGGTGCACTTATTATTACATGATGAGCCCCTGCATTAATATGAGCCATACATTTTTCTACTGATGTAAATACTCCGGTACATTCAAGCACTAAATCAATATTTAATTCTTTCCATGGTAATTTGCTAGGATCAGGCTCTGCAAATACTTTTACTTTTCTATTCTTAACAAACAATTCATCTTCATCAAAACTAATTTTACTTTTATTAGTTCTATGAACTGAATCATATTTGTATAAATATGCAAGTTGCACTGGATCAGTTAAATCATTAATTGCTACAACTTCAATATCTTTATCATCTTCAAGTAACCTTAAAGCAGTCCTTCCTATTCTTCCAAAACCATTAATTGCTATTCTTAACATAAATCATTCTCCTTTTTATTCAAAATAACTATTTCCTATAAACTCTCTTAAAACACTAGTGGATGGAACACCTTCGCTAGGTATATTTATAAAACCTTTTAAAAAACTAACTATTCTCATTGCTTCTTCATAATTTTCTGAACTTTTATCTATTGAATATAATAATGGTTCAGCATAAGTTCTTAAAACTCCAATTTCATAAGCAAGTGAAGTATTAACAATAATATCTGCTTCACTTTGATATGGATATACATATTTTTCTTCACTTTCTCTCATACTTTGCCATTTTTCAAGTGTAGCTTCTGGAGAATATCCACGAGTTCTATTGTCTCTGACCATTCTTCTTAAAAGCCTTAAGTCAGTTGTAGATATATGATTATGTCTATCAAGCCCAATTGGAGTAAATGGACTTATATATATTTTTAACTTATTTTTCTTATCTATACTTGAACTTAATTTTTCATTAATCGCATGTAATCCTTCAACAATTAAGACTTGACTCTTTTCTAGTTTAACTGGTTTTCTCTTATATTCTTTTTCACCAGTAATAAAATTATATGTTGGTATTACTACTTCTTTATCATTCAATAAACTTTTAATTTGAGTATTAAATAATTTAATATCTAAAGCTTCTAAACATTCAAATTCATAACTTCCATCTTCTTTTTTAGGTGTATCTACTCTATTTACAAAATAATCATCTGTAGATATTACTAAACTATCAATACCTTTACTTTTTAAATATAATGCAATTTTCTTTGAAGTTGTTGTTTTGCCACTTGAAGATGGTCCAGATATAAATATAGATTTAATTTTTTTATTTTTAACTATCATATCAGCTATATCATTAAGATTTTCATCATATATTATTTCATTAGTTCTAATAAAGTCTAACATTTTACCTTCACATACAAGCTTATTTAAATCACCTGAATATCTAACGCCTAAACTTTCAAGTTTCTTTTCATAGCTACTAAATGCATTTAATACTTTATCTCTTGGTATAAATTTAGGAATACTTCCTTTAATTGGACTACATAAAAGTATTCCATTAGGTATTAAATAATTAATTTCAAATTTATTTAAATATCCTGTACTTGGTGGCATTACATAATAAAAATAATTATATAAATCAGATAGTTCATACATTGTTACTGATTCATTAGTTGTATACATTAAATTTAAACACTTTTCATATTCACCATTTGATTCATAATAATCAATCGCATCACGTCTTGATACACTTACATTTCTAAATGGAATATCGCTTTTGATTATTTCTTTCATTTTGTTCTTAATTTTTTCAACAGTATTTTCATTTATTTTATTTTTCATATTTATTTCTGTATATAAATATTTATCTAATGAATGTTTTATTTCAACTACTGCTTTATCACCAAAAAGCTCTTTAACTGCCATTAAATATACATACTTTAAACCCTTTGTGTATATTTTTCTTCCAACCCTATCATTTTTAGTTATAAAGTTTACATAAGCATCTTTATCTATTTCATAATCAGCATCAACTATACTACCATTTATTCTAAGTGCGATTAAATCTTTATCATTTATTAATTTTATTACATCTCTTACTGTAGTAAACTTATCTAGTTCTAATAAATTTCCATTTTCTAAAGTTAATTTTATTTTTTCCATAGTATAACCTCTTTACCCTATTAATATAATACCAAAAAATTAACAATTTGTGAATAAATACATTGCTTTTTAACTAAAATATTATTAGGAGGCTTGAATGCACGTACCTTATATAATTGAAAAAACGAATGATAGTGAAAAAATTTATGATGTATACTCTAAATTACTTACAAATAGAATCATTTTCTTAGAAGGTGAAATTAATGATAATGTTGCTAATATTATTGTTAGTGAACTATTATATTTAGATTCAATTAGTAATGATGATATTTTTTTATATATTAACTCACCTGGAGGGAGTATTACAGCTGGTTTTGCTATATATGACACAATGAATTATATAAAAAGTAATGTTTCAACAATTGGAGTTGGTCTTTGTGCATCAATGGCTGCTTTTCTTTTATCAAGTGGAACAAAAGGAAAAAGATGTGCTCTTAAAAATACTGAAATAATGATTCATCAACCACTTGGTGGTGCTACTGGTCAAGCAACTGAAATCAAAATAGTTGCAGAACATATATTAAAATTAAAAGAAAAATTAAATAAAATTCTTTCAAAAAACACAAAAAAATCTCTTTCTAAAATTCAAAATGATACAGAAAGAGATTATTACATGGATTCAAATGATGCTTTAAAATATGGAATAATTGATAAAATTATCTAATCATTTCTTTCATTTTTCTAAATCTATGGTTTATACAACTTTTTGTAATTTTTTTACCTGTTTCAACACTAATTATATTTGCAAGTTCAGCCATTGAACTTTCAGGATATTTTTCTTTATATATACATATGGTTTTAATTTTATCATCAAGTAAATCAAAATCATATGTTTTTTTAATATTTGCAATCAATTCTAATTGTTCATTAGAACTAGCAATCATTTTATCAACATTTGCTTGTTCACAATTATTAAGTCTATTTGTCATATTTTTATGATCTCTATATATTCTTATGTCTTCATAATAAAATAAGGATTCAACTGCATTAGTCATTTTAATAAAATCACTTATTTTTTCACTCTCTTTTATATACACCATATAGTTTTTATCTCTTTTAATAACTTTACTATTAAAATACATTTCATTTAATAATTTATTTACAAAATTTGCTGTATCTTCATTAGAAATAACAAATTCTAAATGATATCTACTTGTTTTAGGATCATTAATACTTCCACATATCATAAATACCCCTCTTAGATATGCTTGTTTATCTTTATCTTCATCAACTAAATATGATTTAGGTACATATTTTCTTTCATTATTATCAATAATACTTAAATCATTCAATATCAAATCAAATTTATCTTTGACAGTAAGTAAAACTAACTTATTCTTTCTAAGAGTATTTACATTTGTATTATCCATAAATATATTAGTATGATATATATCCTTAATTAATTTATATACTCTTCTTGCAGTACTTACATTTTCAGTATATATTTCAAATTTATCATCATATATTTTCGCATTAATATTAATAATCGCAGAAAGTTCTGCCATTTTTTCAGATTCACTATATTCAATATTACATATTTCATTTTTAATATTACTTGTAAATGACATAACTTTTCACCCAATTAAATTATAAAACAAAAAGTTATTACGGTCAATGTAATAACTTTATCTACTTCTTCCATGATTTTCCGTTTCTGTAAACATAAATCTTCCAAGTTCATCATGAGAAAATTCACGCAAACTTTGCTCACCTTTAGGATCTCTATAATGCCACTCATTTTCTCTTGTTTTCATGAAAAATTTAAATCTTTGTTCATACTCTAAAACATTTGCTTCTCTTTCTTTTCCACTTTTTCTTAAATTATTTACTCTAACTGCAGAAAGAGGTAGTAATAAAGTATGTTTTCTTAACCATTCTAATTCATCTAATCCTCTTGCATAATCACTATGATAATCAATTTCCATATATATCTCTCCTATAATAAAATATATCAAGATTTATTGCTTTTTTCAATATAATTATTAATTACTTTACAAATAATTGTTAATAACTTGTTTATATTTGTCATATTCCTGTTTTAATTCACTAAAATGTTCTTTTATATAATCAAAGTCATTTTCTTTACTTTTCTTTTCATGAACAAAAGCCATATCAGCAAGACTATTAAATCCAAGATATCTACTATCACTTTTTAATGCATGTACTTCTATTGTATAATTTTCCATATCTTTTTCTCTTACAAATATTTCAAGTTTTTTAATTCTTGTTAATGAGTCTTCTTTATATATTTTCATTGTTTCATTATACATATTTATATCACCAAGTAACTGAAGAGCACTTTTCAAATCAACTCCACAAGATTTTAAATATTCAATATTTCCATGTGTATTATCTGTTTCACTAATTTCACTAACAACAGAATTTAAATCAGTAGTTTTATCTGTAATAACAAATACTTCTTCTTTATCCCAGTCTATTTTCTTAGATAATTTTGTATCATCAAACACATCATCTAATATTTTTTTTATTTGTTCCTTTTTAAATGGTTTTGCGAGATATTTAGTAAATCCCAATTTTAAATATTTTTCTTCGCTTCCATTAACTGCATCAGCAGTAAGGGCAATCACAGGTGTAGAAAATGCATCCCTTTTCTTTAATTCTTCAAAAGTCTCTTCTCCACTCATTTCTGGCATCATTATATCCATTAATATTAGATCATATGTATTATTTTTAGTCTTTTCTAAAGCATCTTTTCCACTATATACTTCATCTATTTCAAAATTAAAATCCTCAAGTGCTTTTTTAGCAACCTTTACATTTAACTTATTATCATCAACAATTAATATTTTTTTACATCCTAAATCTTTTTCTTTAATTTCTTTTTCTTCACTTTTATTATCATTAATCATTTTGTTAATAACTTGTGGAATATTTACCATAAATATACTTCCACTACCATATATACTTTGAACGCTTATACTACCATGCATCATTTCAATTAATTTTTTTGTAATTGCAAGACCAAGCCCTGTACCTTCTATTGTAGAATTTTTCTCTTCTAATCTTTCAAATTTATTAAATAGTTTATTTATATCTTCACTTTTTATTCCTCTTCCAGTATCTTCAACAGTTATTATTAAATTACAAATATTATTTTTATTAATACATTTTACTCTTAAATTTATTTTACCTTTTTCTGTATATTTTATTGAATTTGTTAATAAATTGTTTATTATTGATTTAACATGTTTTTTATCACCTATTAATGAGTATGGAATATCTTCACTTAAATCTACATTTAATTTAACATCTTTTTCTCCAATTCTAGTGGAAACAACTTTAACTAGATTTTGAATTTCTTCTTTAAAATCATAAGGATTACTTACTAAATCCAATTTATCACTTTCAATTTTATTTATATCTAAAATGTTTCCAACAATATCAAGTAATGTTTGACTAGCATTTTGTATATCTTTAGAGTCTTCAATAACTTCTTTTGGCACATCTTTTTCATATTTACAAATATCTTCTGAAAGTCCCACTATTGCATTTAATGGAGTTCTTATTTCATGTGACATACTACTTAAAAAATCACTTTTAGCATTATTTGCTTTTTCTGCTTGTTCTTTGGCAACGTTAAGTTCTTCAATCATTTTCAAATCTGGGTTTTCTATTGTAAAAAACATTGATAAATTAATAAATGTTAAGATAATTGATATTACTACAAAGAATGGATTTATTATATACATGACTAATAAAATAATTATAACAACTGCTATTAATAATATTGGTATATGTCTTTTATCCGTACTTTTTAAATTGAAAAGTGTAAGTAACATTGATAGTAATATATATATTCCACAAACAATAAATGTTATCACTGCTGCTACTCCAGTGATACTACAATAAACATCTTCTTTAAGTAATTCTATAGGACTAAAAACAACCACTAAACAAAATATTGCACTAATACCAAATAATAATTTAACTATCTTTTTACTATTTAATGTTTCTTTTTTTATTGTCACCAATGTATATAAAAATATACATGTTGAATATAATATCAAACAAATAAAATCTATTTTATTAAAAAAATATGCCATTTTTGTTTCCAATTCATTTAAACCATTATAAGCAATTATTTGTATAATTGTACAAAGGATTGAATCTAACAAAATTAAAACTATCATATTGGAAAAAATTCTATTTTCTAATAAATCAACTCTTTTTTTACTAAAATAAGTTACACATATTAATATAGAAAAAACAATTGATGCACAGGGAAAGAATAATCCCGATAAAGTTCCAGACATATTTACCTCCTAGTATACAAATTTATTATAATATAAAAAGTGTATTTTTGCTACACTTAATATATTTTTTGATAATCATTTTCTCTAATTGTTTTTACTAATTTTTTAGCATGTTCTACCATCTTAAAATTATAAACATTTATATTTTGTACATTCGCAATCGCATCAAATACATCTTCGCTTCTTACTATTTCTTTTCTTCTAAGTTCTGAATTTCTTTCCACACTAGAATCATATCTTTCAACCCATTTCATTCTTTCTTCTAAATGATGATGCCATTTTTGATTTGATGTTTCAAAACCTTCCATTTCTTTTTCTCTAGTTGAACGACCATAATGTTCAGCCATCTTATATTGCCATGATGCTAGGGTATCTCTAAGAAGTGTTAGTGCATCTTTTTCACTTAAATTATACATTTCAATTGGATCATCAACTACTGTATGAATAATATTGTTTTTATTTACAATTTCCATATCTCTAACATAATGTGATATTGGAACAACTTGATACTTTCCTTCACAAGATAATGTATATATACCTCTCCATAAATCTAAAACTAATTTTTCACTTGTTTTATTCCAACCACCTTCTGGAAAAATAATCATATCAGCTCCAAGTTCCATTACTCTTAATGACTTGTCAATAGAAGATTTTTTACTTTCCTTACTCTTTCTATTTACAAGAACTCCACCTACAAGTGAAGATGCAAACCCATTAAAAGTATTAAAAAACAAAGGTAAGCTTCCAAATAAGATATAACCATGTCTTTTAGCCGCTAAAACAGTAGCAAGAACATCATCTCTAAATCCATGATTTGCTGCAAATATAACAGGTCTATCAGGAAGTATAATTCCCTTATCTATAATACAATCTTCTGGACTATTTAACCAATTTCTATTTTCTATTTGTTGCTTACACCCAAGCATTGATGGACCAACTACTTTTAATATTTCATAAAATTTTCTTCTAAACAAAATATCTTTTTCATTAATTGATATATTTGGATCATTACTTAACCAATTTAAATATCTTTTATTAATCAAATAAAACATAAGCGACATATCATTATACCCATCACCATATAAATCATTTATACTAGTAAGTTCATTAGAGTATTTATTCATAATTTCTTTTTTAATATTTTCTTTGTTCATTAAAAATCACCTGAAATATATATTACACATGTACTTAAAAATAGTCAAATATTTTTAAATAAAAATTTTTATAAATTAAAAGAAAACCTTTTATAAAAGTTTTCTTAAAATCTACTACTAAATGATTTTCCTTTAGCAGGAAAACTTACAAATGATCTAGGATTTAATGAATTACTACCAGCCCATCCACTTCTAATTGTAAAATGTAAATGCGCTCCAGTAGAACATTTATCCCATCCACCATTCCTTTTAAGTGTGTAGCCTCCACCACCACTTTTACCAACTACAGTATTGATATCGACTTTTTGGCCCATCTTAACGCTTATACTAGATAGATGCATATATACACTTCTATATTGCTTTCCTTTTACTGTATGATTTATAGTTACTATATTACCTCCACATGAACTTTTAGTAGTAATTCCACTAACAGTTCCAGGAGCACTTGCATAAACTGATGTTCCAAGTGCAACTGCTATATCAATACCACTATGTATTTCTCTACCATGAACAGGACAAATTCTATATCCCCATTCACTACTAATAGTTCCTTTAACAAGTGGTCTTGTAAAATTATTTGCATTTGTACTACTCATACAAACTGCAAGATCAACATCTTCTTTACAATTATTTGCTTTATAAACACTTTCATAGTAAGCAATTGTTTTCTTTCTTGATTTAATATCTGCTGCTACATCAGAGTGTGCATTTTCTAAATCAGCCATACTTACATCATAATCTTTTAATTTTCCATCTAGTTCTAGAATAGAATTTTCGGATTTTTCTATCTTATTTTTTAAATCTTCTTGTAACTTTTTATCTTTCTCAATCATATTAAACATTTCATCAATAAGTTCATCATTATATTTAGTAAGTTCTTCAACAACAGCACTTCTATATATAAAATCAGTAAGAGATTTTGATTCAAAAACATATTCTAAATAAATATTATCTTTACTAGACACTTGTAAAAATGATAGCAATGAATCTATTTCTCCTTGCTTCTTTTTAATATCTTCTTCAAGTTCATCTATTTGATTTAATAATTCATCTATTTCATTTTCATATTTTTCTATATTACTTTCTAAAGTAGTTATTTTATTTTTAGCAGATTTAATTCTATTTTGAACATCATTTTGTTTCTTTATAATAGCGGCTTGATTAGCTTCATCTTTTGCAAGTTTATCTTTCAAACTTTTTAATGATTCAGCTTTAGGAACACTTATCATAAAAAAGATACAAAATATTAAAAATAACAATTCATTTAACTTTCTCATATTTTTAGATATTTCCTTACTGCTTTATAACTTCCAAAAGCTCCAACTACAACACCTATTGAAAGTAATGCTATTAAAACTATATAAATAATATCATTTGGTTTAACTAAAGTAATAATTGGTGTAAATAATTGTCCACCTAACTTTTCATATAAATATTTATAACCAAAACAACATATTAATATTGGTAAGATACTTCCTATAAATCCAAGTATAATTCCTTCATAAAAGAATGGCCTTCTAATAAATGAATTACTTGCTCCTACTAAACGTCTTATTTCTATTTCTCTTCTTCTAGATTGAATAGTTATTTTAATTGTATTACTTACTAAAAATATAGTCACAAGCACTAATGCTATTACTGCTATATAAGTAATCTTTTTAACTATATCAAATATTTTAACAAGTTCTTCTACAGAACCTTCTCCATATTTTACTAATTCTACTTTATCTAATGCTTCTATTTTTTCAGCAGTATTACCCATTTCATTTATATCACTTACTTTTACTAAAAATGAATCTTGAAGTGGATTTGTTTCTTCATTATATTGAGACATAATACTTTTAAATACTTCTGACTCTTCTTGCATATCTTTTTTAATATCTTCTTTAGAATTAAATGTTACATTAAGTACATTATCCATTGTTTTAATTCTAGTTTCTAAAGATTCTACTTCTGTAGAACTAACTTTTCTATCTAAAAAAACTACTATTGTTAAATCTTTTTCTATTTCACTTGTAAAATTATTTACGTTATATGAAAGCAAGATACTAAATCCTACAAGCACAAGTGTAATAACTATACATGATATACTTGCTAAAGATAAAGAGAAATTTCTAAATACACCCTTAAATGATTCACTTATACTTTTACCTAATATTCTAAATGCTTTCACTTCTTAATTTTCCTTTCTGACTATCTTTTTTTACTATTCCTTTATCTATAACAATAACTCTTTTTTTCATTTTATTAACTATTTCTTTATCATGAGTTGCCATTATAATAGTAGTCCCCAGATTTTTATTAATATCTTCAATTACTTTCATAACCTCTAGTGATGTTTCTGCATCTAAATTACCTGTAGGTTCATCACAAATTAATACTTTAGGATTATTAACAATTGCTCTTGCTATAGAAACTCTTTGTTGTTCTCCACCAGATAACTCATCTGGAAAACTTCTAAGTTTATCTTTAAGTCCAACATTTTCAAGTGCTTTAACTGTAGCTTTTCTTATTTCACTTTTTTTATATCCATACATTTCAAGCGCAAAGGCAACATTTTCATAAACTGTAAGTTTTGGAAGCAATTTATAATCTTGAAATACAACTCCAAGCTTACGTCTTAACTTATAAATTTTTCCATTCCTAAGTTTAGCAACATTTATACCACCTACATATACTTCTCCACCAGTAGGTTTTTCTTGTCTATATAATAATTTTATTATTGTTGATTTTCCACTTCCAGATGCTCCCATCAAGAAAACAAATTCTCCCTTAGATATTTCTAAATCAATATCTGCAAGAGCAGTAACCCCATTTGGATATCTTTTACTAACATTTCTAAGTTCTATTAACTGCATAATACCTCCACAAATAATTATATATTTAAGTTATTAATATTTAAAATACAATTTTTACCATTACTCACTACAATATAGATTATTATATCATATAATGGTACTAATTTTCTACAATTTCACAATATTTTAACAAAATAAAAGAGACTTTTAGTCTCTATCAATCGCATCAATTATATAAGGAGCAATTTGTATTTTACGAGAAAGTACATTTTTTAGTTCTACTCCTTCATATATTTTTTCCAAATCAAAGCTATTTTTAATAATTCTCTCAGCATTAGTATTATATAAACAATGTGATATATTGTTAAATATATCAGTTACAAATAATGTAAGAACTCTATAATTATTTTTTTCAGCAATATAATTTAAATATTCAACCATTTCATCTATATTAATTAAATTATAGTCTGATGTTAATACTTGTCCAATTCCAATCATATTATTATCTACTTTATATGATTTAAAGTCTTTATATAATATTTCTTCATTAGAAAGTCCACTTATACTCATTCCTTGTTTTAATAATTCAGTACCATATTTTTTATAATTAATACCCGCTAATTTAGATAAATTTGTTAATGCTTCAATATCTTTATTTGTAGTAGTTGGAGAAGTTAATAATAATGTATCACTTATAATCGCACTTGCCATAACACCTGCTATATTAGAAGGTATTTTAATATTTTTTTCTATATACATGTTATAAATTATAGTATTTACACTTCCAACTCTATCAGTTCTAAAATTAATAGGCATTCTTGTAACAATATCACCTATGTTGTGATGATCTATAACTTCAATGATTTCAGCTTCTTCAAGTCCATCTACACTTTGAGAATAATTATTATGATCAACAAGTATTACTTTTTTCTTATTCACGTTATTACAATCAGTTAGAGTAAGTACACCTGTACATTCACCTCTACTATTTATAATTGGATAATTTGTATGTTTAAATTTTTTACTTTCTTCTGTAAAATCAGATAAATAATCTATTTCATTAAATGTTATAGTTTCTTCATCTCTCAATATATTTTTAATATAATTTGAATATGATAAATAAGTACCAACTTCATAAGCAGAATATGGCGTACTAATTATATTTATATTATTCATAGTTGCTTTATTTAATAATTCTTCACTTAATTTCATATTAGATACAAGTATTATTAATTTAACTTTATCATTAATACCTTTATCTATTATGTATTCATTATCTTCAACAACCAATATACTTTTATTATTTAATTTAATACTTTTTAATATATCTAAGTCAACATGAGTTGCAGCAACCACATTACCTATAATTTCTTTATCAAATTTAAGTATTTTATTTCCATTTAATATTTTAATTATATTTCCATAAGAAGTATTTATTTTATTTAAATTTCCATTTAATAATTCTCTTGCTATTTCTTTTAATGAAACATATCCATAATATTTATTTTTATTTTCTACAACTGGAAGACCAGTAAGTGAATATTTATTCATATAATCAAATGCATCTTTTATAGATAAATTTTTATCAATAAAACTTTTTTTATGATAATTTATATCTTTAATTTGTAATTTAACATCATTTAAATGATATGGTTCATTTATTTTAAAATATTTAAGTGCATATTTAGTTTCACTATTTATACTTCCTAAAGTACATGGTATTGTATTATATCCTAATTTATTTTTTAAATATGATAAAGATATTGATGCAATTATTGAATCAGTATCTGGATTTTTATGACCAAATATGTAAGTAATATCTTTATTCATATTTTCTCCTTTTATTCTTTATTTAATAATATCATTTTTAATAAAAAAAATAAAGTTTATTTCACTTTATTTTATATTTTTTAACATACTTAAATTCTTCATTTTTAACGCATGGAAGTCCAGTATTATAAGATATATTATTTTTAATATAATAATTATTTAATTCTTTATCTGAATATAAATAATTGTTAACATCCTCTATAAGTTCACTACTTATCATAATTGATTTATACCATAAATCATCAAAAGAATCTTTAAATATTTTTCCTGTGATAGGATTAGTAATTGTTTTTCTTTCTAAATTTAAAAATGGTAAAACTCTTTTTATATTTCTATTATAAAATAAATCACCAATATTTAAAGAACGACATATTTTCTTTATAAAATAACTTTTACTATATCTTACTTTATCAAAATTTGTAAGTGAATATATTCCATTCTCATATTTATTAGCTATATTAGATTTACCATATATTTTTAAATATATTTCATTTATTATTTTTGATAATTCTAAATTAATTAATGGTTTATATGTGTAATAATTTTCAAATCTTTTATTATATTTGTTCATAACATAATCATCTATCCACATTTCAATCAAAGCATGTGGTTTTATTTTGTGTTTAGATGGCATATTTTCAGTCATATAATATATTAGTGGATGAGCAACTAAATCAAGTACAAAATGATCAAGTTGTCCATATAAAAATGACATTACTTTTTCATTATCTTGTAATTTATATTCTTTAATTTTAGAAAGTAAGCACTCAAAAAAAACTTTAGTATAATGTGAATGTTGATAATCAAATAATTGATAATCTGTTGTTAAAAGAGAATCTGGTCCAAAAGAAAACTTTTTAATATCTTCTTGATGTATTAAAACTCTTTTATTATTTATATTAGATACTACTATTTCACTATGAATTGAATGTGTTTTATAATCAGGCATATTTTTTCACCTCAGTAATTATAACACATTTTTTTAAAATTATTCATTTTTTTAAATAATTATATCTACAATTATTCCAATAATAACACCTATAAAGTATATAATTGATAAAATAAATATATTTTCTTTAATATTTTTATTTGTTTTAAAAAGTAAAAGTATACCAAGACCACTTCCAGTTAATAAACCAGCAAGCAAATTACCAATAGTTATTAAATTAGATAAATATAGTTCAGTCATAATAATACTACTTGCACAATTTGGAATAAGTCCTATTAAGCTTGCTATAAAATAAGTAAATATATTTTTATGAAGTAAAAGATTAGAAAATTTATCTTCTCCAACTTTATAAATAATTATATTTATTAAAACATTAACTATTAAGATAAATAAGCCTATTTTAAGTGTATGTTTAATACTAGATATTATAATACCATCATGATCACAATCACAATGATCATGTTCACACATATCACTTATTTCAATTGATTTAGAACTGTTTTTATCTTTAAATATTAAATCAATTATTAATCCTATTATTATTCCAATAAATACTTTAAATAAAACTATTTTAATTAAAACAATTATATTAACATGTTCACTAATCATTATTGGTAACATTTCATCACTAGTTGATAAAAATACAGCAATTAATGTTCCTTTTGTTATTATCCTATTTGAAAATAAATTTGCAGCCATTGTACTAAATCCACACTGAGGTAATGCTCCAAGTACACCACCTATAATCGGACCATATTTTTTATTATCAGCAAGAACTTTCTCATTTTTTTTGCTAAATTTATGTTCAATAAATTCTAAAATTAAAAAAGTAATAAATAAATATGGTAAAAGCTTTAAAGAATCTATTAAAGCATCAACTATTACTTCTTTCATTATAATTACTTCCTTTCACTACATTTATTGCAAATCCCATTCATAATAACATTTTCTCTATTTAAAACAAATTTATGTTTATTCTTAATATGTTTAGATAAATCATCTATACATTCACAGTCAACATGAGATAAATTTCCACATTTACTACATTTTAAGAAGAAATGATTCTCATCATCACATTTTTCTAAATATTCATAATATGTTATATTGTTATTATCAATATTTTTAGATATACAGCCTTTACTCATAAGCTTATCTATAATTCTATAAATTGTTGTCAAACCAACTTTTCCATTTAAATCATCATAGATTTCTTTAACAGTAAAATCATGATTAATATTTTTAATAACATTTAGTATTAATTCTTTTTGTTTTGTATTATATGTCATAACTCACCCCAATTTGAAAATCATTTTCAAATTATATTATACATGAATATTTTAAAATTGCAAGAAAAAACTGATATGTTAAAATAACATAATCAGTTTTATTTTATCCGTGTCTTCCGCCACCACTATGTCCAATACCAGATGATCCACTAAATGAATGACTACTTCCGCCACTACTTGAAGACCCTGAATCAGATGGTGGATTATAGTGTCTTGTAGTGTGAGTAGACTCTAAATGACTATCTTTTCTAATATATTTAATAGATTCATTATCTAAATATTCATTTGCTTCTTTTGCTGTATAAACCATTTTATTCTTTTTTATCATTATACTAATTGTAATTATAGATACTATTAAAGAAATAATTCCTGCTAATACAATTGGTGGATAATACTTTTTAACATATACTAGATTACCATTATCATCAATGTATGAATTACTATAATCACTAGGTATACCTTCTTCATAATACTTTAAAAACTCATCTATAAATAAATTTATTCCTTCTAAATATTGATCACTACTTATATAATCATATATATTATCTAAAGTTATATCATTTCTATCATTTGTAAAATATAATTTAGCATTACCTGTCATATATATTCCATAATATCTATCTTCTGGATACGTATTTCTAAAAAATATTACACCATCATAAGTATCAGTATTTCTACCAAAATCATTAAAATCATAAAAATCTACTGCATAATAATCATTTTCAGAATCATCTTCATATGGAACATTATCTGTAAGAATAACTAAATCCATATTAGTTTTTTCAATAAATTGTTGTACTTTATTATATAATTCTTTTTCTTCTTCATCTGTTAAAATATCTGAAAAATCATATATTTTTTCATTTGAATTAACATATTTAGTATTTTTAATATATTCTAACATTTCATCATTAATATCTATATCTTTATTAATTCCATAATGATTACTTTCATTTCTTTCTAATAATTTAGTACTAGCATAAATGTTATTTATAGAAAACAATAATATAATTGTAAATATAATTTTAAATGTTTTTTTCATATTTCACCTCTACGAAACCAAAAATATAATGTAACTTATTAACATTATAATCGCAAAAACTCCAAATAGTATCATAAAGAAATAAATAATGGCTTTCTTTTTATCAAGTGGTATATTTCCGACAAACTCTCCTGTTTGTCCATTCATTGCAAATGTATAATACTTATCCATATATTTTACATTAACCATAAATACAGGTAGCATAGCATATTCTGTTTTAATAATATTTGTTTTTAATTCATTATTAGTTATAACTTTTGCACCTGGTGCTGTCATATCACGAAGCATTTTATCAGTTGTACTTTTTAAACTTCTATCATTTGCATCTTTAAATGCATCATCTTTATTTACATCATACTTTTCAGCTAAAAAACCAGATAAATACGCATGGTTATATTCAACAAGTTCTTTATAATTAAATGGCTCAATTGCGTTCATAATATCATTAGCAAATCTAGTAGATCCATCAACTGGTACTTTATCAAAAATCATTTCACCATCACTAGCCATTTTATATATATCAGTTTTTGTATATGTGTAATTTCCACTTGTCCATGAAATTACATTTGTAGATTTTGCTTCTAATAAACCACTTACTTTAACGTCATACAACCAAAAAGGTATGTAAACACCAGTTATTTTTTCAATATTTTTTTCATTTATGAAAGTTTTTGGAACAAGTGGTCTTCCTTTTTTTAGCCCTTTAAATGCTTCTATTGCATCTTCCTTAACTTTTTTAAAAGGTATTATCAATGATGGAGCAAATTCCCCTGATAATTTATCTTTAAGTATTGCTGTATTTCCACAATAAACGCAAAAAGTAGATGCAGTATTTTCATCAGCAATTATTTCTGCATTACAGTTCTTACATAAATATGTCACATATGTAGTATTATCTTTCTTTTTAGTAACTTTTTTAACATCTTCTATTTTATTTGCCTCTTCATTACTAGCATTATTATACTTTTTCATTTCTTCCAAAGTATATTCAGAAAAGCAATATTCACACTTAAAATTTTGAGTTTTTGCATTAAATTTAATAGGTGCTCCACAACTAGGACATTTATTATCTAAAGCTTTTTCTCTCATCTTCTCACCTTCATTCTATTAAAAGTATATCATATAATAAAATATAAATCTTGTTTTTTTACAAGATTTATACTTCTACACTATCTGCCCATTCAAAGAATTGTTTTTCAAACATTGATTTTTGATCTTTAGTACACATAAAGTTTACTAACCAAAATGCATCTTTTGCCTTATATGTAACAGCAATATAATAAAAGTCGGTTCCTTCTACGGAAGCTTCATAGTCAAAATAAGCATAATTATTTTTTAGTTTATAATCTCCACTTTTTTCATTAGCTTCAATTACTAGTTTAATATAATCTTCTACTGATGAATCACTTGTAATATCTATTGCTTTTAAACTTTCAATTGTTTCTTTTAAAACAGTTACTCCTGCAGTTGGTGACTCATAATAGTATGTAACGCTATCTAAAGTACCTTTTTCAAAATCATCTGTTAAAGTAATTTTAAAATCTCCTTCATCAAAAACTTTTGATGATGTACATCCCACAATTAATACTAGAACTAATAATAATGAAAATATTTTAAATATTCTTCTTTTCATAATTCCTCCTTTCTTAAACTTCTATACTATCAGAATACTTTAAAAAGTCTTCTTTATATATTGATGACTTATCTTTTTCACATACAAAATTAACTATCCAAAAAGCATCTTTTCCTTTTTTAACTGCAGCTATATAAAAATAATCTCCATCGGTATAAGAATAGTAAATATAATCATTTCTTTTTGTAAATGTATTTGTATGATAACTATTAGCTTTCTTTATAACTTCAGCATATTCTTCTAATGTTGAATTTTCATCTAAATTATGAATAGATAAATCATCAAAGCTATCTTTATTTACTAACACTCTAGTTGTATATGAACTATAAGCATATTCATATACAATCACTTCATCTTTTTTAAATTCACTTCCTAGTGTTATTTTAAAATTACCTTCATCAAATGTTTTACCATTTTCACATCCAAACAACAAAAATGATGCGAGCATAATAACTATAACTTTTACAATTTTTTTCATAAACTCACCACATAATTAGAATAACATATTTTTAACAAAAAGTATCTATTTTTTAAAAAATATATTATAATTTATTTGAGGGAAAATATGAAAAAAAATTATGCATATTTAATTATATTCATTTTAATAACCATTATTATTTTTTCTATATTTAAAATAATTAAATGGAATAAAGATAATGATATTATTGAAAACGAAACTGAAGAAATCATTGATAATGTTATCATTAATGAAATAGACAATAATAATACACATGATATAGATAAATCGGATATATATTTTGATTATTCTAAAATAAAGTTAATAGATGTAGATTTTTCTAATTTAAAAGAAATAAATAAAGATACTATTGGTTGGATACAAGTTCCAAATACAAATATTAATTATCCAATTGTTAAAACTAAAGACAATGATTATTATTTAAATCACTCTTTTGAAAAAAAGAAAAATGAAGCAGGCTGGATATTTATGGACTATAGAAATAATATAAATGAATTTGATAAAAATACTATTATTTATGGACATAATAGATTTAATAAAACAATGTTTGGTTCCTTAAAAGATACAACTAAAAAGAAATGGCTTAATAATGAGGAAAACCATATAATTAAATTATCACTTGAAAAATCTAATACTTTATGGCAAGTATTTAGCATTTATAAAATAGCTACTACTAGTGATTATTTACTTACTAATTTTAATAATGATATAGAATATACAATATTTATAAGAAACTTACTTACAAGAAGTATTTATGACTTTAAAACTAATGTTAATTTAAATGATAAAATACTTACATTATCCACTTGTAATGGAAGCAAAGAAAAATTAGTATTACATGCAAAATTAATAAAAGAACAAAAAAAGGAGAATTAAAAATGAATAATACATATTTAGAAATTAATTTAGATACTTTAAGAAATAATACTAAAACTATAATAGAAAAATATAATGATTACAAATATTATTTTGGAGTTGTTAAATCAAATGCTTATGGGCATGGTGAATATATTGTTAATGAACTTATTAAAGGAGGAATAAATTATATAGCTGTATCTTATTTAAATGAAGCATTAAATGTAAGAAAACATAATACAGAAATACCAGTACTTTGTTTTGTTCCAATTGATTTAAATGATCTTGAAATTAGTATTAAAAATAATATTACTATTACTATATGTGATTTAAATTATTTAAAAGAATTAATTAAAAAATTAAATAAAAATATTAAAGTTCATCTAAAACTAGATACTGGTATGAACAGACTTGGATTTAAAAATAAAGATGAATTAAATGAAGCATATAAACTTATAAATGAAAATAAATATATAGAACTTGAAGGAATATATACTCATCTTTCAACAGTTGGAGTACATGAAAAAACATATGATAATCAAATTGAAAAATTTAAGTATTTAACAAAAGATATTGATTTAAAAAATATTCCAATTATACATATTACAAGTAGTGCTAATCTTGTATCACATGAAAAACTTGACTTCACAAATGGAGTTAGATTAGGAAGTATAATATATGGATTTAATCCAACAATTAGAACTAATAATAAAGGAATTATTAATAAATTAAGAAATCTAAGAAATAAATATATGCAAAAAAAATATCATTTAAGTAAAGTAATTACTGATGTCAATTTAGATATAAAACCTGCCTTATCAATGTATACAAATATAATTCAAATAAAAGAAGTTAAAAAAGATGAATACATTGGATATGGCATTTCATATAAAGCTAATGAAGATATGAAAATTGCTATAATTCCTGTTGGTTATAATAATGGAATTGGTTTTGGAATTAATTCGCATTATGTACTTATTAATGATAAAAAATATTATTCTGTTGGTCAAACATCTATGAATATGATGGCCATTAAAATAGATAATAACGTAAATATAAATGATAAAGTTACTATAATAAATAATAAATTATCTCCAAGAACGGTTGCTAATTTTACAAATAAATTAACAATAGAAATACTTTTAGGTATAGGACACTCAAACAATAAAAAATATATTTTAAATGATAAAGTTATTAAAGAAATTAATCTTTAATAACTTTTTATTTACAATAAATAATCATTATTTTATAATAATTAACTAGGGAGTTAATTATGTCAAAAGAAGAAAATGTTATAAATTATTATGTTCTTTGTAATAAATTAAAAAATGTAATAAGAACAGGTTGGATCAGCTGGAATGTTAAAAAAGAAAGATTAGAATCTATCGCAGAACATGTTTATGGTGTTCAAATGTTAGCTATTGCTATGTACAGTGAATATAAGTATGAAATAGACATTAAAAAAGTTATATATATGCTCGCAATACATGAAATTGGTGAAACAGTTATCGGTGATATTACACAATTTCAAATGAAAAAAGATGTAAAAGAAAAACTTGAACATGAAGCAGTTCATAAAATACTTAATGGTTTATTAAATGGAAAAGAAATTGAAGATTTATTTTTAGAATTTGACAGTCATAAAACAAAAGAAGCATTATTTGCTTATCAATGTGATAAACTTGAGTGTGATCTTCAATGTAAAATATATGATGAAGAACATACAGTTGATTTAGATTCACAATTAAATAATCCAATATTAAAAAATGAAATAGTTAAAAAAAGAATAAATGAAGGTAATTCTTGGTCAGAAATGTGGCTTAAATTTGGACAAGAAGTATATCCTTATGATGATAATTTTAAAAGTGTTTCTAATTATGCGTTAACACATAAAATAAAAAAATAAAGTTACTTTTTAATAACTTTATTTTTATTTATATAATAATATGCACTACAAGATAATATTATAGTGAATATAAATCCTATTAAAGATACAGATATATTTAATTTAAATGAATAAGCTAAACATAAACCACAAATATATGTACCGATAGCTCTTGAAATATATCTAATAGTTTCTCTAATATTAACAAATGCTATTTGTTCATCTTCTTTATATCTATTTATATAAGGTGCATCCATTACATGAGTATAAGTTGATGCAGATATAAGAGTATAACCAATTGCTATTAACAATGTAGCATTATTATAATAAAATATTGCTAATAAATATAATATAATTAATAAACCATATCTAATAAATATATTTATATAATTATTTTTAAAAGTAAATTTTCTAAGTATAAGGCTTGCAATTAATACAGCAGAAATATTAAATAATAATCTAACATAAGATGCATTTTCAGATGAAAGTCCTATATTTTTAGTTAATATTATCATTGTAACCCCAACTACAGTAAATCTTGCAATAGTCGCAAAAAACACAAATACTAAATATAAAATAGATATTTTATCTTTTTTTATTTTATCTAATGTTCTAAATAAAGAATTTTTACTATTCATAACTTTATCTTTTTTAATATATTTATCTAAGTCTACATCTAAAAGTATAACAACAGATGCAAATAATATAAATGTTCCTAATATAGCAAAACTATTATAAGTAAATTTATATGTAAGTAATACTTTTCCAATTAATAAACCTGATATAAAATATGCTATATAATAAAATACTTCATAAGTAAGTCCTCTAGTTGCATATAACTTATCATCCTTTTTAATAGTTGAAATCATTGGATATAAAAGTACATATATTTCAGTATCTATAACAAAATCAATTATAAATAATATTCCAATTATAGTTTTAAATCCTAGCCCATTTATTTGAAACATTAAATAAAAAATAATAGATTTAATTATTAATAATGCTAGTGTAAAATTTTGTATATTTTTTTGTTTTATAACATAAGAAAAAATAATTATACCAACTGCTGTTGCAAAAGCACCAATACTATATATAGTACTAACTTCAGATACACTAAACTTATTTGAAAGAAGCCAAAGTTCTATAAAATTATAGAATAGTCCTCCAGCAAATGAATATAAAGCTGTAACCCACAATATTTTCTTAATATCTTTATTCATATTTTCCATATATTAAGTATATCACATAAACATTAATTTTTAAAATATTCTTTATATAGAAAAAAATCGAAATTAATTTACATATTTAATGTAACTCAATTTTTATTTAATTTAATATATGATATAATTTTAATAGATAAAATAAAACAGGTGATTTAAATGATACAAGCTATAAAAAATGAATTATTAAAACAAGGTATAACTATAGAGACTGAAGCAGACTTAGTTAATTATTTTAATGACAATTTTAAAAACACTCTAACTTTTTGTAAAGAACATAGCATAGAAATTATTATAGATGACAAAGAAAAAGAATTGTTAGATACTTTTGTTCAAGCAAATGTGCCAAAATTAAAAACTAAAATAGACTCATTGGATGATATTATGTTAGTTCATAAAGATCACTATATTCCTACTAATGATAAAATGATACCATTAGCGGAAAATGATAATATTGATTTAAATAATCCCGATTTGAATGGTGGTATTACAAATATAGATGTAATCATAGACGGTCAACATAAAACCAAAAGAATTATTATCCCTGCTGGACACGCAACTACTCATTTTTGTATAAATGCAGAAGTAAGGAGCTTTCATGGTGGAAATTGGGATGACTGTGATGTTATAATTATGCAGCCTTTAACAAAAAAAGTACTTGAAAAGGTAGTGGGTACTGATCCTGCGGATACTTTTATTGGTGGTGAAATAGATTTAGAAGGACATATAATAATTTGTAGAAATAAGGATAAATACATGGAATCAAAAGAAAAAAATCCAAATGCATTAGTAGTATATTGTCCAAATATGGAATTACGTTTTGGTGATAAAATATGCGCAGCAATGGGATATAGTTCTAATTTTTATAGATTTAACAATGGAACTTATGATAAAAGTTATAGCATTCCAGAAAATATGTATAGTGAGGAATTCAAAAGAAAATACCCAATTTTTATTAATAATACTTTAGGAGTAAGAAACTTTTTAGAACATAACGCTATTGCTAATATTCAAGCAACAATAGTGCATTCAGCCGAATGTCAATTTTTGATGTCTGAAACATCACAAAGTAAAACCTTTGATGAAGTGATAGATGAACTTCAAAAATATAAAGGAGTTAGTTATCCATTAATGCCACCATTTATGGAAAATGTAGTTGATGAATATAATATTCCGTATCCCGATCGATATACATATTCATGGGAAAATCACTTTCCAGAAGAATATAAGCATTTAGGGAAATTAATGGATAGTATTAAAACTATGGATTATTATGATCCTGAAATATTATTTCAATTAATTATAAAAGATACTATAATGACCAAGGAAAATGAAGAAGCAATTGCAAGATTAAAAGAAATGATTATAAATAGCATTTCAGAATATAATAAAAAATTTAATAATAATTGTGAAATAGTAAAGACACATATAAAAGAAGTCAATATAGATATAGATGAGTTAGAAGTAAAAAGAAGAGCATTTAATAATGATGATTATAAAAAATTAATTGATAATCTTATGTTATATCAAGAAATAGCTCATAATGGTAATATGTTGAAACGTCAGGTTGATAAAAAAATTCAATATGATTTGCCACCTGAATATTATGACTACTCTGAGTTTTTAGAGAGTATTAAAGGATTAGGTAGTATTGTTGATTCAAGTACATTTAGTATTGTTTGTGAAAATATGGACAAAATAAAAGTCAAAATAGAAAATAAGAATGATAATGAGATATCAAACTTTATAAATCAAAAAGAAAATATAAGTAAAAAATATTTAGAAAAGTATTTTGCTTCTAAAACAGATGAACAACAATCATTTGCAACCGACGAATATGAAAAAAATATTTCAAATTTTTTGAAAAATTATTTAGAAAAAAAGGTTTAGAATACAGTCAAGAAACTTTTGAAAAAATACTTAATGAAGTAAGTAAAATCACTATGGATAGATATTTGTTAGCATTGGCACTAGCATACATTCAAAATAATACAAAAAAGAAAAAACAAGAACTTAATGAAAAGGAAATTAATCCAATCATAGAGATTGCAAATGAAAAAAATCAAATTATGAACAAGTTTAATAATATAAAAATTCAAAAACAAAGAGATGAAAGAGAACAAATAGAAGAATTACAGGAATTAAAACAAGATGTAGAAATAGCAAAGTATAAAAAAATGCAACAAAAAATTATTAATATTCAAACAACAAATGGATATACAGATGTTAATGCTGAAACAATTGATTTTAATAGATAATCAGGAGTAATTAATGCCTTCTTTTATATTCATAATAAAGTTTTAATTTCACAGCATATGAATCAAATTTCTATTCCTTTTATCCATAGAAAAATACACCTCTCTAAAAGTGTATTTTATCATATTTTTAACTCACGTTTTTAGATGATGTCAACCTCAAGGACAGTATTGTATAAACGTCAAATTTTCGACGATTTTATCTTTTGGAGCAACTGTTTGTGTCATATGAGAAATACTGACACCACACAGATTCACTCAATTGATAAGCAAATTGTATCACAAAAGTTTAAAAAATTAAAATCTTTTTCTTGCAAATAAGAATAAGTTTTTCTTGCAAATAAGAATAAGATTGTTTACAAACAACCAAAACTATGATAAAATAATGATGATAAGAGAGAAGAAGAAGTTATGAAAGAAGTTGGAAAAAGTAAAACTTTACTACCATTGGTTATAGTATTAAGTATATTGTTATTAGGACTAGTTGCATGGATGATATATGATAAATTAAATAACAAAGATTTAGATCCTTCAAAATCTAATAATACCTCTAATTATTTATCATTAAAAGATTTTCCTCTAAAAGACGACATGGCTGAGGATAATAGTTACATTAAGTATAAAGGATTATTATCTTTTATGGCAAATGCCAAATTAGATAATAATAAAAGAACACTTACTGCCACATATGAAAATTTAAATTTTGCTTTAGAAAGCGTAGAAACAGAGTGTATTATGGGAGGAGAAAATGGCTTCTTAGAAAGTCAAAGCCTTTCTTTAAAAGTTAATGATAATATAATTTATAATAGTAGTAATGGGAATTATCCATATCTAATAATTACAGATAAACATTTAATTATTAGGAACGAAAATGTGGAACATTATGATGATGAAGGTTATGAAGATAATTTAGAACAATTAGGAACTATTTATATCTATGACATGAATTTGAAAAAAGTATTGGAAATAAATAAAGTTAATACTCATTATTTGACCAATGAATATGATAAATTAAATAGTTCATTAGATTTTGCAATAAAAAATAATGTATTGTATTATGTAGTATCAAATGGTAAAACTCGTATTTTAAAATGTGTTGATTTGAACGCTGAAAAAATAATTGAAAAGGAAATTGAATCTTTTGATAGTTCTAATACAATAATTAGAAATAAAAATATAAACTCTATAAATCAATTTCCATATAAAGCTACTTTTGATATTCCTAATAATATTAATGGATATGATGTAAATATTAACTATGATAATGATATTATTACAATTAGTAAATCAAATAAAGAATTAAAGAAAATCAATATTGTTTCATGGTATGTTAATCCAAATGGTTTTAATAACGCAGACCTACTTGGTGATAATAGTGCGAATTATTATTCAGAAAATAAATTATATTATTTATTAAATAACAAAAATAATACTTTATCTTTAATTGTCATTGATTTCAATAATGAACTAAAAGAAACTGTATTAGAAACATTTATATATTATGATGATAATAATTCAAATTTTAATATGATATTAGATGATTGCTATGAGTAACTACAAAATATGCTCCCTCAGAGAGCATATTTTTTTTACTTTTTCTATCAGGATAAGATGATGGTATCACAACACTAAAATTTATAGATAAATCCTAGTGTTTATGTGACACCAAACTTATTTTGCACTTGCAAAATTGCTCCGCAGGACTTATGCTTCTAATGTTTTTTGCCTTAAATACTAATAAAAGTTGCTCCCAAAATACCTATTTTTTGAAAAGTGTCAGGGAGCAATTTTTTATGATATTTCTTTAATATTTGTTGTTATTACACCAATATGTAGTTTGTTTTTATTAAATTTATCATCTGTTAAAACTGGTATAACTTTATAAATTATTTCATTTTCATTTTTAAATTCAAATGTTAAACCTTTTTCATTATCATAATCATTTATGAAGTTTTCTATTGTTGTTTCAAATGTTGGGTGTTCATAATAATGTATATTTTCAAACTCTGATAATGTTTTTAAATATTTATATAAAGATTCTTTTGTAAATGGATAAGTTAAATATATAGTTTCTAATCTATTATTAATAGTTATTTCAATAGGTATTTCACTTAAACCTATATTTCTCCTAGTTTAGTTATCTTCTCTTTAAATACTTGCTTAAATTCAATATCTTTTAATCTTATCCCATATCTAGATTCTTTATCTATATCAAATGTTATTGATTCTAAATGTCTTGATATGAAATCTTGTTTTTCTAAAATAAAGTTCTAAATCTGATAGCTTATATTTAGTTTCATAATCATTAATATAAAAATATGGATTACCATTAAAAAATAAAAATGTATAATTATTTATTCTTATTTTATGTGGTTCTACATAAGCAATATTAGTAGGTAATAATTTAATTAATTTACCTTTTTCGATTTGTATCTTCTCCCCCGAGAAGTTTTTAGCCCAATTAATCTTTTTTAATAAGTCATCACTTAACTCAATATTCTCTTTAGTCTCCCTTATCATCTATGTTTATACCTTCCTCTCTTGAGTTAAAATGTTATCTTTAGGAGTGCTTATGTTAATCTTAAAAATAACAAAAAAACTCATGATTTCTCATAAGTCCTATATATTAAGTTCAGAAAATTCCGAACAGATTTAACTCTGGAGCAAGTAGTGGGAATCGGACCCGCATCTCAGCCTTGGCAAGGCCGCATAATAACCATTATACTATACCTGCGTTTGTATAAGTATTATACTATAATTATTAATTATTTTTCAATACTTTTTACAATTTTTTCTTTAAAATTTTTATTAATAATATTTATTATCATCATCTCACTAATTAATCCAAGTATTAATCCACCTACGACATCTGAGAAGAAATGAACTCCTAAATAAACTCTTGATAATGCAATTAAAAGTATTAAAGAAACAATTAAAAATAATATTATTGTTCTTTTAAATCCTTTAATATTTATTGTTAATAAATAACATAATGTTATATAAAAAACAATTGATGTCAAAGTATGTCCACTTGGAAAACTATAACTATTAGGTATATTGATTAATGCTACAACTGGTATTGGTCTTAATATTAATAATTTAGTAACAAATGATATTATTCCTGAAAATAAATAACTTCCAGCAAGTATATAAAAATACCATTTATTTTTAAAAAACAAAAATATACACACAATAACAGCAATTGGTAGGTACCAATCTCCTAAATTTGTAATAAATGTTAATATTTTTGTAAATGCATTTACATGCATAATATTAAACCATTCAATAACTTTATTATCAAAATCAACTATATTTTCATAGTAAGTACTTTTACTTAACAATACAAAAACTATAATTGCAAAAACAATTAAAAATATATAAATAAAATTTTCTTTTAAAACCTTTTTAATCATAATTAAATTATAACAAAAGAATAATGAAAAATAAATAGAACTAATCTATTTATTTCTTTTACTATGAAACATATATTGTATAGCAAGTCCACTATAATTTCCATAAGTATTTTTAGCAAACTTTTCAATTGATTTTTGATCATTTTTTATATTATAATTTTCGCTTATATTTTGTTTAACCCATGTGTCTATTGGAAAAGTATCTAATCTTTTATATCCAAATAATAATATACATGATGCTACTTTTAAACCTATTCCCTTTACTTTCATAAGTTCATTTAAAGCATCAGTTGTTGATAAGTTGTTTATATCTTTTAAAGTTTCAGATTTGTTAATAAAATCATATAAATATTTATCTCTAAAACCAACTTTTAAATTAGTAAAATCATCTACTTTTAATTCTTTTAATTGTTCATAAGTTGGAAATAAATAATAAGTTTTATTATTAAATTCTATTTTCTTACCATATTTTTTTGATAATTCTTCAATACTTTTACTAATTCTTTTAACATTATTATTTTGACTTATAATGTAACTTATACACATTTCAAATGGATCTTGATTTAATATTTTATAACCATAACATTTATCAATTATATTAATCATATTTTTATCTTTAATTGTTAATAATTTGTTTATTTCATTATAATCTCTATTTAAATCAAAATAATCATATATAATTTCTTTTATATTATTCATATTAGATGAATTAACTATTAATATATTTCCTTCTTGTTTTATATTAATAACTCTATCTTTTAATATATTTGTAAAACTGCCATCATTTTCCTTTATTACTCTAAAACAAGAGCCACTTAATATAGTATCTTCAAGATTAAAATCTTTTACTTCGAATTTCATTTATTTAATACCTAATTTCTTATAATAATTATAATCTAATATTAATGCTGACATTGTAAACTTTTGATTAACGATTTGATTCATTTTATCAATATATTCTTGTGGTACATCTTCATCAACTTTTTTAGTAAACTTTTTACTTACACTATTATATGTACCTTTATCAGATACCCAACTTCTATCAGATAAAATAGCAAGTCCTTCAGTATCACTAAATATATCTTTACCCATGAATAATCTAGAATCATAATCTATTCCATATAAATTATAGATTGTTGGAAGTAAATCTATACCTGCTACTACTTTATTAATTATAGTTTTTTCAATTGATGGATTATACATAATTAGTGTTGAATGATAGTTTTCAAATTTATCCTTTCTATTAGTTTTACTTACTTCATTTAGTTCAGTAGTTGTAAGACCATAAGGATAATGATCACATGCCATAATTATTAATGTATCATCAATTACCCCTGCCTTTTCAAGTTCACTAAGTAACTTGTTCATTGCTTTATCAAGCTCAATATGAGTTGCAATATAGGCTTTAACCGCATCACTATATTTAAGTTTACTTACAGCTGCTTTATTTCTATATGCCATATTATTTCCGTAGAAATTATAATTCAAATGTCCACTTACAGTCATATAATATGTTGCAAAAGGCTTATCTTTATTTAAATACATATCAATAGTTGCATCCATCATTTCTTTATCACTATTTGGCCAATGACTACAATTCATTTTCTTTTGAAGTCCATTACCACAAGCCATATATGTAAAACCTAAGTTTGGATGAGACAAATGTCTATCGTAATATTTATAATTATGATCATGATATGCATAACTTATATATCCCGCATTTTTAAATTTAGTTCCAAAACCAAATGGCATACTTATTTTACTTGATTTATAAAAACTCCATACACCTTCTTTTGGAATTAATCCAGTTAAATTCATATATTCTCCATCAGTTGTAGATACTGGGAATAATGGTTGATAATAATTTGTAAATACAAAACTGTTATTTGCCATTTTATATAATGTTGGTGTAAGATCAGGATCTAATGCTATTGGGTCTAAAGCTTCAGCTGTTATAAATACAATATTTTTACCTTTAAATAATCCACTATATTTATTTTTTTCAGTTGGTTCTACATTCTTAAAATATTTATGCATACTTAATACTTTTTTATCTTTAGTACTATTTATTAAAGAATCAAAGTCAATTTCAAATACATTATATTCTTTTTCTTTATCAAGAACTATTTCTTTTTGTGAGTCTTCTTCATCCAAATATAATTCTTCTTCAAATCCAAATACGTATCTATATAAATCTATTACTTCCATTGTTGTAAGACCGGTTTTTTCAATTGTTAACATCGGAGCATGTGTTTCAAATACCAATCTTTTTAATGAATATATTCCATTATCATCAAAATATACGCGACATCCAACTCCAATTAATGAAATAACTAATAATATCAACTCACCTATTAATGTAACACTTTTAATTTTTTTATAAGAAAATATTTTTTTATTAAATATTAAAAATAATATATATGGAACAATAGTTATAACTATTACATACCAATTTTTAGTAATAACTTTAACTATCTGCTCCCAGAATTGCATTACTTGACCAGCACCACCAGCAGTTATTGAGAAAAATGAAAATACTGAATCATATACTTTATAATATACAAATTGTGCTAGCATTAGAATACCAAAAAATGTTGCAAAAATTATATTTAATATTTTATTTAATTTTTCACCATAAATATTCAATAATATTGTAATAACAATTACAAACGGAATACTAAATAATATAACAGATAATGTTGATAATGATAAGAAATTACCAACAACAAATATTCTAAAAACCATTTCTAAAAATATGAACCAAAAAGTCCACCATATTAACATTGTTAACTTCTTACTTTTCATATTACTTCTTCGCTTTCTTTATAATTGTAAGTATTATAATTGTAATAATAAGAACAACCATTCCAAGTATTAATAACCCTATTTGTACATCTAATTCTAAACTCAAAAATAACAATTTATTTAATAATAACTCCATACCTTTTCACCATCTTTTCACTAAAACAATTATACAAAAAAATACTTCATTATTCAATATGCAAAATAAAAACTCAAGATGATCTTGAGTAATATTTTATTTTGGAGGAGCCAGTCGGATTTGAACCGACGATGGAGGTGTTGCAGACCTGTGCCTTACCACTTGGCTATGGCTCCATGTACATATAATTATACTAAATTATATGTATCATTTCAAGACAATTGTGTAACTTTTTCCTCTAACATTAAGAATTAATTCTATTTTATCAGCTTCTAACAACTTATTAGGTACTTCTAAATAAGAATATGTATTATCTAAATTATTATTCATAATTTTTATAATATTTGTTTCATAATTTTCTCCTAAATATCTATATTTAATTTTCCCATAATATTCAATTAAACTTGAAGCACTATCTAAATATTTTTTCATATAAATGTTTTCATCAACTTCTAAATTCGTTTTTAATTTCATAACTACACTATTTAAATTAGTAGGTTCAATTATAACAACTTTATCATAACATTTTTCATTTAAACAATACTTGCTTTTTTCTTTAAAACTATAATCTATAATATAACTGCTAACAACCATTTTTGTTTCATTAAGAAGTGAATTATTAAACTCAATATTTGCAGGTAAATTATAACTATTGGATTCTGTAGTATTTTTGAAATTTACAGGTCTAATAATTATATCTTTATATCTTTCACTTTCACTAGAAATATTAACATTTTCATTATTTTTTATTTTTAAAACATATTCATTTTTTAAATTATTTTCATTTATTTCAAATACTAAAACTACTTCTTCAGTACTATTTCCTAATATTGACATAGGTGTATATATTTTACCAATATCTAAAAATTCCCTATCCATATTAAATATTGGAATTAATAAATCATTATTAACTTTTAATCTAAAAAGTTCTCTTGATAAATCATATTTAACGCTAGATTTATTTTCCATTTTTACTTTAACTAATACATAATATTTATCATTATTTATAATACTACCATTTATAGATTCATTTGTAATATAACTATTTTCAACTGTATACCAAAGTGTATTAGCATAAATACTTTGATTTTCATAATAAGCAATATTAATAACTTTTATATTTATATAAGTAATTATACTAATTGATAAAACTATTATTGAAGCCATAATTGTTATAAAAAATTTATTTTCTGCTAAAAAGTATTTAAAATATCTAATACCTTTTCTAAACAATCTTTTATATTTATAATTATTTTTTCCAAGTGTAACTTCTATCTCTTCATAATCACTTTTGTCTATTTGTAAATCTTCTAAATCACTTTTAAACTCAAATTGTTTTAAATTAAATCCAAGTGTTCTTAAAAGTATAATTATCATCAAAATTAACTGAGGTATTAAAGCAATTAAACTTATATCTCTTAGTACTCTAACTGTCTCAGTACTAAGAATATTATCTTCAAGTGATACAAGTACATTATGATAATATAAAAAATATACAAATAATAATATGTAATAAAAACATATAAAAAAATATGTCCTTCTATTTTTATTTTTTATTGATAGTAAATAATAAACTACTGATGTTAATAAAACAGTTAAAATTGATATTACAAACATACGAATATTTATATAATTATTAACCAAATTTGCTTCAGGTGTAAAATAATGCTTTGTTGCGTAATCACTAAAGAATGAATAAATTGATATTGATTTTGTAAATAAATAAATCATCATGATAAATATCAATCCATGTATTATTCTAAAATGCTTAATTAAAAAAGCATATGGTTTTCTTAGTATCAATTTAACCATCCCTTTCTATAATAAAATTATAACATAATAATTAAAAAAAGACTATAAACATTAGTCTATTTTTTATAATATATCATTTGTTCTGGCATTAAATAAATGGTTTTATTACTATTTACTATATCTATTTCCTTGACACCAAATATATTACTTACAGTATTTAATGTATCACCATCTTTAGTTATATAATAACTTACATCTTTTTTAGGCACTAACAACATTTGTCCTGGATAAATATAGTCATCTACATTTAAACCATTTAATTCAGATAATAATTTCGTATTAACATTAAATTCTTTAGATATTTTATATAAAGAATCTCCTTTTTTAATTTCATAAATGGTATAATAAGGACTTTCTATTTTTGAATACTCATACATATAATCACCTATATTATAATATGTATTTATTTAATAAATGTTATTTTATATACATAAATACTGTATTAGCATTATTAAAAGATAATTCATAATTATAAAATACTTTACTATTTCCATCTTTAGGATTATATAAATAACAATAGTTATCTAATATATAATATAAATTGTTATTATTTTCAAATATATTTATTATTTCTTTATTATTTATTTTAGTTTTAATATTTTTATTATATTTTAAATACTTTAATGTTCCATTTTTATATTCATAAGTATATATAGAATCATTATTATTAAATTTTATTTTATCTACTTTATATTCTTGTTTACTACACTTAACAAATTTATTATTTTCATATTTAACATATCCTTTTTCATTAGATGAAAATATTTTTGTTTCACCATTTTTAGTATTTATTTCATATAATATTGCTGATTTATTATCAAATATATATAGTTTACTTTTAATATTTCCAACTATGTATGAATCATAATCAATTGAATAATTTAAATTTAATTTAGCACTTTTTTGATTAACAATATTTAATGCTATTAAAGAATTATATTCATATTCTTGATCATAATTTGGCATATAAATGGTATCATCTATTATATAAGCTAAAGTATTATCATATTTATCTTTATTAAATAATTTTACTATATTATATTTTTTATCATTCATAATAATATATCCATTATATGTCCAAAGAGCAATATACTCATTTTTATTAAGATTATTATAATATATAAAATCTTTATTTGGTTTTTCTATTATACTTGTATTTATCTTATAATCATCTAATAGTTCACTGTCTATTAAATTATAATCGATTTGAAAATCATTTTTTTTATCATAACAAAGAGGATATGAATCCAATGTCTTAATACTAGGAACTATACAATCATAATCATTTATTTCTATTTTTTTAATATTATTAATAAAAACTTTACTTAATTTTCTTTTTTCATATACATCAAAATTGTATGTAATATTATTATCTTTTATTTCAAAATAATATCTATTATTATTATATTTTGTATATATATCATAATTATTTAAATTGTATGAAATTTCATAATTAGAAAAATAGAATTTATATAATATTATTACAAAACTAATAAATAGTATTATTAACAACTTCTTTTTCACTACTACCACCTAATATAATTATACTTTATTTAAAAGAAAAAGGCTAGATATCTAGCCTTCTAATACTTCTGTTTGAATTAAAAATTCAGTTAAATCTTTATCTTCCATTTCACCAGTATGGCTTCCTTTAAATTCTTTCTCTTTAATTACAAAAGTATATGGTACATATCCTTCATATCCATCTAGTTCAATAGAATTTGATATAATTAAATAATCATTATCAGATAAAGTATCTGCTTCAAAGAAATAAAGTTTATATTTATTCTTTTTAGATGATGCAGTTATAACTGGTTTTAGATTTTGACAATGTGGACAAGTTGAACTTGCTATTACAGTAACAACAGCTTCTCCACTAGATACATCTTTATACCAAGCACTAACTTCTTTCCCTGAATTAGATGTATCTACTTCTTTAAGTATATTACTAACATTAGTACTTACATTTTTAAGAGAATCCTTTCCTGGAATAAATGAAAGTCCAAAAAATATCCAAAATACCGTAGATATAATAGTTCCTGTTCCTATACTTTTAGCTTGTTCTTTTTTATTTTTTCTCCATAATATGTATAATACAATTCCAACAGGTGGTAACAAAAGTCCTAAAATCCACCATAAATTTATATTTTTTTCTTTCATATTTTCCCTCCCTACAAATAGTTTAAATCATAATTGTGAAAATTACAAGAAAAAAGCTTGTAATTATTTTGTACAAGCTTTATTTTCTACTTCTCTAGTTTTTCCTGTTTTTGTATAACCTTTAAGTACATCAGCAGCACTCCATTTATAATCTAAAATTGTTTTAGTTTCCTTTTTAACAACTGCTTTCTTTGTTGTAGTATTATACTTATTACATACATTATTTTCTAATTTATATCCTTTAGTACATACTGGAGTTGATATAGTATTGGTTTTAACACAACTACTAGTTCCTACTAAAGTATAACCATTATATCCTTTACAATTATGTTCATATTTTCCAGAAGTTACTACATAACATTTTAAATTATTTCCGCTTCCTTCACTATAATTAGAAGTAGATGGACATCTAGTTACAACATTCCAACATTTTAATGAATCTCCACTACCACTACTATGTGCACCCTTTGGACACGTTTTTGTTACAGCACCAGGAGTCGTTACATAATCGCATTTTTCAACTGGTATAGTTGTAGTACATGTTGAACAAGTTGTAACTGATTGTCCTAGATAATTACGATATGTTGTGCAATTACAATCATATGTTTTTTCTTGCTCTACTGTTTTACATACTTTTTCTGTTTTATCTGCTTCTTTATTTATTATAGGATCTACTGGAACATCTACTGTCTCAGTACCTACCTTAGTTTTAGTTCCACTAATTACAACTTTATTGGCAGGTTTAGTATCAGTTGTAGTTGTTGTTTTAATTGTTGGATTCTTTGTATCTACAAGAGTTTTTATAACACATTTGTTTCCACTCAATTTGCCTTTTGAACAACTTAGTTTTTCAACAGTTTTAGTTGTTTCTTTAACAAACTCATTTTCAATTATTGGTTTACAAGTACATGCATTCTCACAATTACATGGAACAACATCTTTAATAGTATAATTAGAATCATTTCCACATTCTAAATATGCTTTCATTACATAACCATTTTCAGTTTTAGTAACACTTATATAAGAATTTTCATTACTACATGAAACTCCATTTTTATCAGTTATTGATAATGCATATTTTTTCTCAATTAATTCACTAAGAGAAATTTTAACTGTTTCTCCCATAACTTTAGGTAATCTCTCATCATTGAAATAATCACTACCTACTTGTTGTAAATATGACATATTTTTATTAAATACTGAGTTACTATTATTTACATCATCACAACTTGATTTTTTAGCTCTAGCTATTAATAACATAACTAAGAATATAAAGAATGCTATTAACAAACAAACAAGAATCATTTTTATTAAACTAAATCCATTTTTCTTATTCATAATTAACCCCCCTATTAATTATTTTAAACCTAAAGTTTTTGGTTTTTCAACTTGTGCTTGTAATAAATCTATTGAATTACTTACTAGTTCAACTGGATAAGAATTTTCAATTGATGTATTACCCATTCTTTCTATTTCTTCTACAGAAATGCCGGCTCTTTGTAATACCGCATCCCATTCATTCATTGGAATAAATTCTATTGTAGCCATTAATTTTGATAATGGGATATAAACCATTTCTTGAGTATTATGATCAAAACAGAAAGGAACACATACATCTTTATAATTTGCTATACCATATTCCATTATATTACCAGTATATTCTGCATAATATAAACAATATATATTTGCTTGTGAAACTGTTTTAGTAAGTCCTCTAACAGCAAGATGCTTATTTGTATTACTTGGAAGACAAAATACATCTCTTACTAATTCTCCAAATCCTTCAGCTTCTTTTCTAAATTCTTCATCATTATTTTCATTCATAACTTTAATTAGTGATTGTCTTTTTTCATCTAATTCTTTAGCACACTTTGCTTCATAAGAACCATCAACAAATAAGTATTCAAATGGAATAAACTCTCTAGTACCATTTTTAACATCATCAAATGTTGATGTTGCAAATATAAATGCATTACATATTTTATTGTTATATTGCATTAAATCTTCAATTTCAAAATCTTTATTAATAGGTCTTTTACCATTGAATAATGACATAGCAGTTACTAGTTCATCTTCAGTAATTACATTACTTAATCCCATCTTGTTAAAATATGTTTCTTTATACCAATGAGCTCTTTCATATAATTGTTCTGAATTACTAGCATCAGTAAAGTTACCATAAGATTCAAATGGTTTTGGTGCTGGAGTAACTAATTCAACAAGTTCACCTTTTTCATTTTTAACAACAATTCCATTTGGTGTTTCCTTTGTAGAACTACAATTAGTAATTCCAAATATACTAGCAGTATTATTGTTATTATTTTTTCTAGTACCTCTAGCAAGTACAACTAAAGCAGCAGCTAATGCAACAATACCTATAGTAGCACCAATTTTAGTTCTATTATTGCCATTTTCTTTAGCAACAATTTTCTTAGTTTTTTTACCTTTCATTTCTGATTTAAGTTCTTTAATTTCAGCATTAACTTTACTTAGTTCTTGTTTAGTTAATACTTTTTCACTTAACTTTTCAGAATACTTCTTTTCCTTTCCTTCTTTTTTCTTTCCTTCAGAAAGATTATCATATTCTTCCTTTAATTTTGAAACTTCATTTGTTAACTTTTCAAGTTTTGTCTGAAGTTCTGCTTGAAGTGTTATCAAGCTGTTTAACTTTTCTTCATTACTCATAAAAATTTACCCCCTTTGTAAATTACGTATACATTATATCATATTTGATACAATATGTCAAGCGTAATATACTTTCCATATGAATAAGTTCGAGTTTGTATTATAAAGCAATGTTCTTGATTAGTCAATATTTTTCTTTTTATTTATATAGTTCATAATTGATTTATATACCTTTATATCTCTTAAAGCATAAAATACAAAACTTAAGTAAAGAAATAATTTTAAGATATTTTTAATCACAAATATAGAATTATTATATATATTAGATGAATCAACATAGCTCATATTTCCAATAACAATATGGTTTAATATAAAAGAATTAAATATTCCAAGTATAATAGTAATAACAAATTTACTAAATCTAATTTTAGAATAATTATTTTTGTAATTATAAGCAATTGGTATTATTAAAAAGATAATTATTAAACAAATAATTAAGTATATTAACCCATATAAATTTGAATCTATAAGCAAATATTTAATAAATTCAATTATGGTTAAAATCAAATAACTAACAGTTATTATATATAAAGATATTTTTCTTATCTTAAACAAAATAATCACTTCCTAAAACAATTATAACATTTTATTGTTAATATTTAAAAAAAAATATGCTATTATATAAATGAGAAGGGAATAGTTTATATGGAAAATAGTAATAGACTTTTTAAATTTATTGTATATGGAAATTTTTCAGAAGATAATATAAACTATCTTAAATCAGATTTAAATAGAAGTAATAATCAAATAATTAGAGATACATTTAAAATATTAAAATCAGTTTCAAAAGACTATAATGGAACTGAATATTTTGATTCAATAATAAGTAATGCTATTGATTTAATAAATATAATTTGTACTAAACAAACATTTACAGATGAAGAAATAGATATAAACAAAAAAAGAATTAAAGATGTAAGAAAAGAATTACTTAATAAAGCTAATAAAAACAAAAATTTAGTTGAACTAATTAATAAATTAGATGAAATAATTTTAGAAAAAAACATTGGATCTACTGATTTAATATCATTTATAAAAAGGTTAATAGATAAACAAGAAGATATAAATATTATTAAAAAATTTATTAATGTTAATAAAGAAGCCGTAACAAAAAATATAGATTTATTTGATTATGTTTTTATTAAGGCTATAAATTCATTAAAAGAAAATAATAGAGACATTTACTATTACATTACTTTACTAAAAATAGTTTATACTTCTAGAATAAATAAAAATAATTATTTAAATTTGCTATATAGTGTAGAAAGAAATAAATTTGTTAATGAAATTTATTATATAATTCATGGAGTTAAAAGGCCATATAATTCAGATGAAATATTACATAAATATGGTATATTAGATACACTAGAAAATCATAAAATTGTTTCACCTTATAATAAAAATACAAATAATAAAATATTCACTATAGACAGAACCAAAACATATTTAAGAGATGATGCCATTAGCATAAAGAAAGATGGAAATAATTACATTGTTAGTATTTATGTTGCTGATGCTGGTGGTGAAATTACATATGGGAGTACAACTGATGTTAATGCAAAAAACAATTTTAAATGTATATATTTACCTAAAAAAAGAACTAGTATGTTAAGTTTAGATATAGAAAATAAATTATCATTAAATAAAAACAAGCTAAGAAGAGTTATTGGTATTGATGTAATAATTAATGATAGCGGAGATATTTTAGACTACAATATTTCTAAAAATGAAATAGTAGTTAAAGAAAATTTGACATATTCAGATGGAGATAAAATAATAAATTATTTGAGCGAAAATGATTATTATGATGCTTTAAATGAACTTTATATGATATGTAAGGCACTTGAATATAAAAATAAAAATAAAAAAGAATATTGGGAAAAGAAAGAAAAAGCAAATATTCAAAAAAAATTAAAAGAGTTTAAAAGCGATGTTATTATTAGTGAACTTATGGTTTTATATAATAGAATTATTGCTACAGTAGCAAAAGAAAATAAAATTCCATTTGTTTATAGAATACAAGAGCAAGAATATATTACTTCATTATTAAATGAGTTAGATATAGAAATTAATACAAGAATTAAAAATATAGTAAATGGTCTTTACTTAGATAGTAAATATTCAACTATCCCAAGAGAACATTCAGGTTTAGGCTTACATGTTTATTCGCACACAACAGACGCTCTTAGAAGATATCCTGATTTATATAATCAATATTTATTACATGAGTTTTACTTTAAAGATTCAAAGCCTATATTTATTGAAAATGAATTTAGTGATTTAGTAAATTATTTTAATCAAAGAGATAGGGAACTTGCTTTAATGAAATCTGAATATAATAGAGCTTTAGAAATACAAAAGAAAAAATAGTTATTCTACATGAATAACTATTTTTATACACCCCTTTCTATATTTCTTTTCTTTAAAATTATTTTTCTTATAAAATCAAAAGGCACTATTGAAAAAGCAATTAATAACATAAAATCAAATTCATAAAATGTAAGTCCAGTAGTTCTAAATATTTCTCCCCCAAAATATATTAATAATATTTGAACTATTGCTATAAAAGAAATTATAAATAAAAATACTTTATTTTTAAGAATATTTGAAAGAATATTTAATCTATATGTTCTTGCATTAAATGCATTAAATATAGAAAGAAATATAAATAAACCAAAAAATGCTGTCATTATATATTTATTAGATATATCATATCTATATATTTGTTTTACAAAAGTTGATTTTAAAAACCATATACATATTAAAGTACTATAAATTCCATTAAATATTATTTGATTTAACATATATTTGTTAATTATTTTTTCATCTCTTTTTTTAGGTGATTCTTCCATATATTCAAGTAATGCAGGTTCATAAGAAAATGCAAGACCAGCAAACGTATCAATAACCATGTTTATCCATAACATTTGTATTACTGTAATTGGAGATAAAATTCCAATAAAAGGTCCAATTAAACTTAAAAGTACTGCACACACATTAACACTCAATTGAAATATAACAAACTTTCTTATGCTTTTAAATATTGTTCTTCCATACAGAATAGCACTTGTTATAGACATAATATTATTATCAAGTATTACTATATCACTTGTTTCTTTTGCAACTTCAGTTCCACTTCCCATACAAAATCCAACATCACTTCTTTTTAAAGCTGGAGCATCATTTACACCATCACCAGTCATACCAACAATTAAATTAAGTTCTTGAGCAAGTTTTATAAGTCTATTTTTATCTTGTGGAAGACTTCTTGATAATACTCTTAATTTAGGTAATATTTTTTTAGCATCATTATCATTTAATTTATTAAATTCATCACTTGTTAAAACTAAATCATCATTATTTTCAATTATTTTAAGTTCACGGGCGACTGAACAGGCAGTTTCTTTTGCATCACCTGTAACCATAACAACTTGTATACCAGCTGATTTAATTAAATTAATTCCTTCAAATGAATTTTTTCGAATATTATCTTTTAAAAATACAAAACCTAAAAGTGCATAACTAATTCCTTTATCAAATGATACACATAATGCAAGAACCCTAAATCCTAATGATGCTTTTTCATTAACAAATTTATATATTTTTTCTTTTTCTAATAATACTCTAACTTCTCCATTACTTTTAACATATTTATTACATTTATTAATAATTTTTTCAAATGCACCTTTCATAAATATTGTTTCATTTTTATAATTTGTAGTAACACTAGAATATTTAAGTTTACTATTAAATGCTTCTTTATTTAATATTTTATAATTCTCTTTCTTATCAGTTTTACAAAATGTAAGAATTGCTCTATCAGTAGTATTTCCTCCCTCTATTTTATCATTATCAATAAATGAATCATTATTATATACTAAAGATTGATATACTAAATCAAATATATCTTTATTAACTTTAGAAATACTATCATACTCATTAAATTCTGCATCACAATATTTTATTACTTTTAATTTGCCTTCTGTAAGTGTTCCTGTTTTATCAGTAAATAATATATTTAATGATCCAGATGTTTCTATACCAACTAGTTTTTTAACAAGAACATTTCTTTTTAAAAGTCTTTTCATATTTGATGATAAAACTAGTGTTATCATCATTGGCAAACCTTCAGGGACTGCCATCACTATTACTGCTACACTTAAAGTTAAAGCATATATAAAATGTGGAAATAGTTCACTAACATTTAAACTAAAATTATTTGTTATTAATACATTTAACATATAAGAAAAAAGTATTAAAAATGCCGATATATATCCAAACTTACTTATTTGACCAGCAAGTACTCTAAGTCTACTTTTTAAAGGACTTTCTAATGTATCTTGTTGTATATCTTGTGCTATAGTGCCATACATAGTAGATGAGCCTACTTTAGTAATCATCATAATTCCATTTTTTTCAGTTACAATTGAACCTTGAAGCAAATCATTATTAGATACATTTTTATATTTTTCTTTTGATTCTCCAGTAAGCGCACTTTCATCAACACTTATTTCCCCATTTATTAAAATCCCATCTGCTGGTACTTTATCGCCACTTTCTAAAAAAACAATATCTCCAACAACTAATTCATCCATATTAATAATTATTTTTTTTGAATCTCTAATAACCTTAACTTTAAAACTAGAATTTTCTTCACTAAGTTTTTCAAATGCTTTTTCACTACCATATTCTGATATTGCTGATATAAAAGAAGCTAAAAATATAGCTATAACAATTCCTAATGTTTCATAAAGATCAGAATCTCTAAATAAAAAAAGAAGTTTAATCGCAAGTGCTATTATAAGTATTTTAATAATTGGATCTCCAAGAGATTCAATCACTAATTTTATAAAAGTATTTCTTTTTTTATTTTCTATTTTATTTACTCCATACTTTTTCCTTGACTCAATTACTTCTTTACTACTAAGTCCTTTATTAATATTAGTTTTCATCACTTAATTGTATTCATAAAAATAACAAATAGTACATATTAATTTATAACTTATTATAATATTAATTATTTATAAAATATTTTTTTATTAATGTTTTTGTGGTAAACTAATATCATGAAAAAAATAATTTATATTATATTAATTGTATTTATTTTGTGTAGTTGTAATAAGAAAGAAAAATTGCCAATAAAAGAAGAACATGCAAATAACAGTCTACCTCTAATTATCAAAGAAGATTTAAAATTTGAATATGCAAGTGATTTATATTTATATGATTTATTTGATAAAAGAGATTCAACTATTGTAAGTGAAAATATTAAATTAAATACTTTAAAACTTGGTACATATACTACTAATGTTGAATATATAAAAAATAATAATAAAATATCCAAAGATATTACATATTCAATAGTAGATTCAACTAAACCACTAGTACTTATTAATTCAACATTAACTGTTGAAAAAGGCACAAAAAATATTGTTAATAAAGTATTATGTGCTGATAATTATGATAAAAGACCAAAATGTACAATTGAAGGAAACTATAACGCTAATAAGGTTGGAACTTATGATAATTTGACTTATAAAGCAATTGATTCATCAGGAAATAGTGTTTCTTATAATTTTAAATTAAAAGTTGTAAATCCTAGTAAATCAAGTAGTTCTAATAAAGAAAAATATAAAATAGAAGATTTAATTAAAAATCATAAAAAAGAAAACACTATGATCGGAATAGATGTATCTTCATGGCAAAATACTGTTGACTATAAAAAAGTCAAAAATTCTGGTGTTGAGTTTGTAATGATAAGAATTGGATTTGGTCACAATAAAAAAGGTGAACTTGTTATAGACAAATATTTTAAAAACAATATTAAAAATGCTAAGGCAGCTGGTTTAAAAGTTGGACTATATTTTTATAGCTATGCAAATACAAATGATAAAGCAAAAGAACAAGTACATTGGATTGTTAAAAATTTAAATGGTGAAAAATTAGATCTTCCAATTGCATTTGATTGGGAAGATTGGAGAAGTTTCAATAGTTATAACATGAGTCTTTACAATATAAAAGAAGTTGCAAAAACATTTATAAATGAATGTAGAAAATATAATTATGATTCCGTTCTTTATAGTAGTAAATATTATTTAGAACAAATATGGGGAGTAAATGAATTTGATACCTGGCTTGCTCATTATACTAGTAAAGAAAAATCAAGTTATAAAGGAAATTACATGATGTGGCAATTATCTAATAGAGGTAAAGTGCCTGGTATAAGTGGTAATGTTGATTTAGATGTTTTATATAAATAAACACACATAATTTAAACTATGTGTGTTCTTTTTTTATATTTTTAAATATGCCTCTAAAAATTCTTGTATATTTCCGTCAAGTACATCATCAACATTTGACGTTTCATAATTTGTTCTATTATCTTTAACTAATGTATATGGACACATAACATAACTTCTAATTGCACTTCCAAAATTAACATCCATTACATCTCCTTTAAGGCTTTTAATTTTATCATTAAACTCTTTCATTTCTAAAATATAAAGTTTATTTTTTAACATTTCAAGTGCTATTTCTTTATTACGAAGTTGACTTCTTTCTATTTGAGATGATGTAACAATACCTGTAGGTATATGTGTTATTCTAACTGCAGAATCAGTTGTATTAACACCTTGACCACCACATCCACTTGAACGATAAACATCTATTCTTAAATCACTTTCTTTAATTTCAACATTTAAATCTTTTTTAATTTCAGGAGTTACAAGAACTGATGCAAACGAAGTATGTCTTCTTTTATTACTATCAAAAGGACTAATTCTAACAAGTCTATGCACACCAGTTTCACCTTTTAAATATCCGAAAGCATAATTTCCTTTAACAAGCAAAGTACATCCTTTAATACCAACTTCTTCACCCTCCTGCATACTGATTATTTCATATTCATAATTATTTTTTTCAAAATACCTTTCATACATTCTAAGAATCATATTTGCCCAATCGTTGCTTTCAGTTCCCCCTGCTCCTGAATGTATTTCAATATAAGCATTGCTTGAATCAAATTCGCCATTTAAAAGTGCAAATAATTTAATAGATTCTATTTTTTCATCAATATCTTTTATTTCACTGTTAATCATTTCTAAATCATTATCATTTTCACAAATTAACAACATTTCATAGGTTGCATCAACCAAACCACTTAATTCATTATATTTATTACATACTTCTTTTAATGACTTTAATTCACTTAATACATCTTTTGCTTTGTTTTGATCATTCCAAAAAGAAGAATCATTCATAACGTTTTCTAATTCTTTAATTCTATTTTCTTTTATTTCAATTTCTAATTTGATTTTAATATCTTTTAGAAATGACTTATATTCATCTAATTTTTTTTCTATTTCTTTTGTTTCCATATAAATATATTAACATATTATTTAAATTAATTCCATAATAAAAGGAAGTAGTTAGAAACTACTTCCTTAAAACTTAAAGTCTAAAATTACTGACTTTTGCAAACATTGAATGATTTATTCCAAAACGTCTAATGTATCAACTATCCATATGTTTGCTATCCACAAAAAGTTGTAATTATTGCTTAATTCAAGTATCATCCATTAAATTGGAAACCTGATTTAGTTAGTATTGGCAATGTTCCGTATTATGATTTTTTAATAAATTTCCACTTGTGTCCATCCAGTCATAATAGGTATAGATTCTCAAATTGAATCATCTGTTACTTTGATATTTATCTAATTTTATCTGTGATTTCTTATGATTACAATTCCAGATCCACCTACACCTCCGTGGTCATCACTACCACCACCGGAGCATCCTCCACCACCGGAACCAGTATTAGCAGATCCTGCAACGCCTGGCGCAGTATATGAACCACATACACCACCTTTACCACCACCAGTAGTACCTCCTGAACCTGTTTTTGAACCACTTTGGCCACAACCGCCACCACCACCAGCAGCGAATCGTGTAATTCCACCATCAGTTGATCCGAATGCGTAATTTCCGTTGCTACCATCTACACCAGCGGCACTAGGATTTCCTCCTCTACCTCCGGACGCACCATTAACAGTTATTCCACTTAAACTTCCACCAGTAGTAGTTCCACCAGTTCCACCAGCACCATAGACAGATGTGCTAGTATATGTAGATGTTTTACCACCGCCACCGCCGCCTGCGGTAACTAATGAACCGAACGAAGAAGTTCCACCTGAACTACCATTAGCATAACCACTACCATAAGCTCCACCTGAACCAATTGTTACAGCAATTGTGCCACTCGCATCATATCCATCTGTTGTATATTTAGTCGCACCACCGCCGCCACCTCCGGCACCTGAACGTGATTGAGCACCATTAACTCCTCCACCGCCGCCGCCACCGCCGGTAGCTTGAATATCTATATTAGCTGTAGCGTTGAATACAAGGCTTCCTGTTGCTTTAAATTGTGTTGACCAATTTCCATTTCCTTCATCTACAACAGTATATGAAGCATTATATGTAAATAATCTACTCCATACTGCATATATAGTCTTATCACTTGTGATAGTAAGTGAAGTAAGTGCTGTACCTCCAGCTGTTTCACTCCATCCAGTTTGATAATATATAGCAGGATCACTTGTAGTAGTTGTACCATTTCCAGCAACTATCTTTGGTCCACAAGTAAGATTTCCAGTAAGTACAGCATTAGATCCATGACTAACCATTTCAACGCCAGGACCAGTTCCAGCACCACCATTACAATTATATGTTACTTCATATTTTTTAAGTGTAGCTGTTGTTTCAACTGACACATTTCCAGTTACTGTATGATTATTGCCACTAGTAAATGCAGTTCCGTTAACTGTATGAGTATCAATATCATAAGTTGATCCAACTGAATAACTAATTTGTAATACATCATCATAATATATTGTATCTCCATCGCTTAAGTTACCAGTTGCACCACCGCTATTTGTACTTGTTCTATTAACAGTAACAGTAGTTCCTTCACCAGCACTTATTGATAATGTATATGAATTTGGTATCCATTTTGCATATAATTTAGATTGTTTATTACTATTTAGACTTGAAGGTACCTTAGTATATAAATTATTTGTTGGTACTCCTCCACCACTTGCTGCAGTAATGTACTGAGTTCCTCCTCCATTTTCACTTGAATAGTAACCTCCAAATGTATAACCTGTTCTTGTTGGATTAGTTATCTTAGTAATTTGTGTTGTTAATGTTATATCACTATAATATTTATTTACATCCTTTTGATAGTAAATTGTTGTTGGCGCAGTTCCACTTCCAGATTGTTGATCTAGTGTTACAGCATAAACATGATTGTAACAATAATTTCCTACTTTTGCACCTGTTGTACAATATGCACCAGTATTAGTACAAGTCCATCCTGATAATGTTGTAGTTTGATTTGCAAGTGTACATGTTGAACTATTACCATCATCACATGTTCCACCATCTGGACATAAATATTTACCAGTTTCTGTTGATGTCCATCCTGTTGAACAAGAAGTTTGACTATATTTATAACATTTATTTCCATCTTTTGTAGTACCAGGATAATTTGTTGCACAATCATAATCAGTTGCTGTTGATGGATTAGCTGTCCATCCAGAAGGACAACTACCAAGATTTCCAGTTGTAGTACATTTAGCGCCACTTACAACACCTGTTGAACAAGTATATGTATTACAACTAATTGTACCTGAATATACTGAGACTGCATCATATTGACACTTACCAGCTGTTGAATTATAAGTTCCACCATTTGGACATGAATATGTATGACCATTAGTTCCACTGCTAGTATCTACACTCCAGTCACTTGGACATGTTGATCCACTTACAGAGCCATAACATAGAGTACTTGTCATTGTAGGATTACTTATTCCACTTGGGCATGCATAATTAGGACTTAATGTACCAGTTTGACCTGAAGTATATCCACTTGATGAACAAAATGAGATGCAACTTGAATTGCTATGACCACTTGCATAAACATTTGACCAAGTTCCACTTCCACCATTACTACCATCATCTAACCAGCATCTACATGTTCCACTAAATGTTCCATTAGCGCTTATGTTACCCTTACAATATGTTTTTGTAGTAGTAGCATCATATTCACACTTTTTACGTGTTGAATTATAAGTTCCACCATTTGAACATGTATGTGTTGCAGAACAAGTATCGCCGCCATATGTATATCCAGTACCACATTGAATACTTGGATTGCTATCTTTAGCTTCTGTATCACATTGAACTGTTGGTGATTGTGATGATGCTACTGTTGCATCTTTTTCACAAGAATATATAGATGTTGCATTAATTGAACATGTATATTCTTTTACAGCTGCCTTTGTACAAGTATACATTCCAGCCGCAGATGTTATATTAATTGTTCCATTATTTGTACATCCTGAAATATTTCCGGCTGCATCTTTAATCCATCCATAATATGTACCTGCAGCAATTGATGAACTTGATGCACTAGAATCCCAAGATGTAGGTTGTGTATTAGTAGTTGTTATCTTCCATCCACTAATTGTACCACCATTAGGATCTGAATAACTATCAAATGTTACTGCTGTACTTGTTGCTTTTAATGTACAAGTTGGTGGAGTTTGATCTGTTGCAGAAGCAGATAATGATCCATTTGAATTAGAACTAATTGTTAATGGATTTGTCGCGCTTGTGCTAAGTCCGCTCCATACACTAAATGTAAATCCATTTACTGCTGTTGCAGTAGCAATAACATTTTCACCATATCTCTTAGTTATTGATTTATTTGTAGATGTTGCATCTACTGAAGAACCATTTTGATTACTTAATGTTATTTTAGATATATTACTACTATTTACTATATCTGCTGTTATAGTATATTCAATTCTATCAAACCACATATAATAAGTTGTACCTGTTGAACTAAATGTTATACTTGAACTACTTAAAGTAGATGGGCTTGCTGCTGTTGAATATCCTTTAAAATTACTTGAGTTTGAACCTGTTGGTGTTGTATAAATCTTATCAGGAGTTACACTAGTTGATTTTTTAATAACATAAGCATTACTACTTATTTGATCATAATTTGTAGTTGAATATGTACCTTTTGTTCCAGTTACTTTCAACAACATATTTTTAACTGTATAGCTTACCATTTGTACGCTTGCTACAGTATTTGCACTTACGTTTGTATTTCCTGATGCATCTTTACATGATAAGTAATATGTTCCAGCACTACTTACTGTTTTTGTAAGTCCACTTCCTTGTAATGCAGTTAAATCAGCTGCAGTAGTTGAATATGTACTACTTGCTGTTGGTGCTGTAGTTCCATAATAATATCCTGTTACTGCTAGATTATCTGTACATTGCAATGTTAATGTTTGACTTGCACTCTTATTTGTATTTGTATTTGTTATTGATGCTTCAGGTGCTGAACTATCGCCCCATCTTCCATACAATGTAGTATCAGACAATTTATCATAACTTTTTGCGCTTGCACCCGCAGCAGTATAAAACTGTGTTCCTCCACTTGTTGCAGAACTATCATACCATCCTTGGAATGTATATCCTGCACATACAGGTGATGTTGTTGTTATACTTGGCATTGCACTTCCATATGTTGCTGTTACATCATTTGCTTGTCCTCCACTTCCTGTGCTTGGACAGTTTCTATCAAATGATACTGTATATTCATTTCCAGAACATGTACTTGTGCTTCCTGCTGCTACTGTTCCTCCTGAACTATGATATCCTGTAGCACATGCACTACATGTTGCATCAGCACTTGCTACCCTCTCATTTTCATCACATGTTATTGTACATGCTGACTTTGCTGTTTTTCCTGTTCCTCCATTTGTACTATATCCTGTTGGACATGCTGTACAACTTGCACTTGATGTTCCTCCTGTTGTTGTTCTATATGTATCTGCAGGACAGTTTGCTACTTTTCCTCCAGAACAATATTTTCCTTTTGGACACGCTGCACAACTTGTTGCCTGAGCTGCTGATGTATACTGTCCATCTCCACATGTTGTACATTGGCTTGCTCTTGCTGCACTATATGATCCTGCTACACTTGCTGTTGATTTTGCACATTTTGCTGGACATGCTGTTGTTGCACTTGTTCCATAACATCCTGCTGTTATATCTTTACATGCACTTGATTCACTACTTCCTGTTTGATCATTATATTTTCCAGCTCCGCATGCTGTTCTTCCTCCAGTAGATCCATAGTTTACTTGAACATTTCCTGGACAATATCCTCCAGCTGTACAATCAACTGGTGCTGCATTTGCTGTTGATACAAATTCTCCCGCTTCAGTCGTTAAATAACATGCTGAAGTTCCATTATTTGTATTCGCTGCACTTGTTGTATAGCTTCCACTATCTAATGTACTACATGCTGTACATGAAGTTGCTGTTGTTGTTGTATAATAATTTGCTTTTGCCTTTAATGCTGTTACTAGTGTTATTGTTGTTGAGTATCCACTTCCATCACTCTTCGCTGCTCTCTTTACTGTTCCGCTT
>Ga0310697_10000471_pt1 | contig 55084 bp, 45 predicted proteins | sample 172DNAGHGlowgp2_FD_203883 | JGI IMG/M metagenome (GOLD analysis project Ga0310697, IMG submission 203883) | Sheep rumen microbial communities from Palmerston North, Manawatu-Wanganui, New Zealand - 1728 DNA GHGlow gp2 (v2) (version 2) | ecosystem: Host-associated > Mammals > Digestive system >...
AGAGGGGGCCACATTCAGGCGGTTATAGCGGCGGGGTTCCACCTCTTCCCATCCCGAACAGAGAAGTTAAGCCCGCTTGCGCCGATGGTACTGCACACCCGTGGGAGAGTAGGTAGCCGCCACTTTTTAAAAGCAGTTCCCCGATGTCCATTAGGATGTCGGGGAACTCTTTTTATGCGGCAACCTTCTCTCCCACGGGTCCGTGGGCGAAGAGGGGCGATGCTGTCTCTCTCTGCAGCCTCGCCCCTCTCTGCTCTCTCCCGCGCCCGCGCGCCGCAGGCGCGCACAGCCCATGGCTCCCTCCGCGCGCGCCTCTGAAGCAGGTTTGACTACTCCCGAACTCCGATTATACCGCCCGACTACATAAAATCTATGGTCTCTTTCAAATAAGGTGTTCCCTTTGGTCACGGTCTTTGTCTATATATAGGGCTTTCCTAATAAGGTGTGCTTCGCACGGCTGTGTTTACATGCTCCGTGCATAAATCAATTTTACCATTATTGCGTGTCATATGTATAATGTGGCACAGATTTTGTGGTCTATTTAATGCAGAGAAAAGCCGGTAGATTTCAGAAAAATGCAGATTTCTGATGTGAAAATTTGCATATATGAAAAAAAAGTTGTATATTTGCAGCCAGAAAAGATATGAGTTATGGGACACATCCTACGAAAAGTATATTCTACACTAAAGAATAGTATAGTTTTACTTATTATCTTTGGTATATTGGGACTTGCAGCATATGTCGTAGGTTTTATTATCGAAGATTCGTTGTGGCATGAAATATTGCTTCAGGTAGGTAATGTTTTGGTTATCGGAGTAGTTATCGGATTCTTATCTAATGGAGAAGAATTCTTGGGAATTTATCAAAAGGCAATACAGAACACTATATTTGGAGAAGAGTTCCTTGAGAACCAAAAAGATGTATCAAAATATTGGAAAGCTACATCGAAGCAGATGTTTAAAAATAAATTTCCAGATATCCATGAAGACTTTTTAGCCGTAATTAATGCCAATTTTCCTACAAATGAAGTTAGTTACTACAATGATTACGAAATGGCTTCAAATATGGAATGGGTGGATGAAACGAAAAATATCGTAAAAGTAACTGATGTTGTCACCTTTGATTTAATTGCTGATACAGTTGCGGAGTTTAATTATCCATTGAAAAATTGGATTAATGCTTCCAATGAGGGGCGTGAGGTGAAAACAAATATGCTCTATTTTAAAGTTAATGGAGTAGATAAGAACTCTTCTACTAATTCTGAGATTACATACGAAAATGGAGAAAGATGCGAAAAACGAGATATTAAATTATCAGGTTCAAAAGAATATCATATAGAGTATAAGATTGAGAAAACTTTCAATATACTTGAGGATCATTGTAAAGCATTTAAGGCAAAGTATATTGTAAAGAATTGTCGTGTTGAATATGAGGTCCCTTCAAATATACATATCCAATTTGAAAGTAGAGGCACTCTTAATGATTTTGAAAATGTAGGTTCACAGAAGAGTAATAAAATATCTAAGCGGTATCGCGGTATTTTACTACCAAGGCAGGGATTTATAATGGCCTTGCAGAAAATTTAAATTGAAAAAATATTTTAATCATGAAAAGAATTATAATGGATGATACTGAAGGTTAAAGGTATCATTAGGAGAAAAAGAATGCAGTAATTATTATTGCTAGTAATTAACCCCAAAATGAACGGTCTGACATTAGTTGGACCGTTTTTTGTTTAATTAATATAAATTTTAAAGTATCTTGATTACGCGCGTATATATAATAATGTGTGCCGGAGTGTGACAACGCTGCCCCGGCTCAATTATTAAACTCTTCTTCGCTGTCGCTCGAAAAAAGGAAAGCCCTATATTTTCTTTTTGAGAGAGCCCATATCTTTTATGTCCTGGGCAGTCTAATCTCCGTTTGACATCGCCAAGCCTGCTTCAGAGGCGCGCGCGGTGTCTGCGGTGGTGGAGTGGCGCTATGAGGTGCGGTGTGCGCCACGCGGGGTGTGGACTGTGCGGCGCCTGCGGCGCGCGGGCGCGGGAGAGAGCAGAGAGGGGCGAGGCTGCAGAGAGAGAGAGACAGCATCGCCCCTCTTCGCCCACTCACCCGTGGGAGAGTAGGTAGCCGCCACTTTTTACGAGAAGCCCCGAGCACAGCAATGTGCCCGGGGCTTTCTTCGTAAAGGCAGGCTCCTGCTCTCCCAGCCGCACCTCTTACGGCGACGGAGGGCTGTAGGTAGCCGCCGCAGATAAAATAACGAGGAAAATTTGGTGGTTAAGCAGATAATACATACCTTTGCGGCACATGAAGAGGCGAAAGACATTGATGTGGGTGGTGGCTGGTGCGGTGTTCGTGCTGGCGGTGACTGCTTTCGTGGTCAGGGCTGTGCGGCGTGATGGCGCCATGCATAGGGCGTTGAGGGAGCTGCAGGAGTGGAACCTGGCTGATACGGTATTCCGCAGCGAAAGCGCGGCGCAGGCGCTTGTCGATTACTTCGACCACCCCTGGCACAACGCCAACGACCAGATGCTGGCCTACTACCTCCTTGGTCGCGCCCATGCCGACATGGGTGAGGCGCCGCAGGCCATCGAAGCCTATCAGACCGCCATCGAACGCGCCGACACCACCAATGAGGACTGCGACCTTTATGTCCTAAGTGCCGTGTATGGGCAGATGGCTATGGTCTTTGATGAGCAGAACTTACCAGAGGATGAAATTAAAGCAGAAAATATGTATATCCATTTTGCCTGGAAAAATGGTGATACCATAGATGCTATTGAAGGATTTAGAAGTTTAGAATGTCCTTATTATTTATTAGGTGAACATGATAAGATACTAGAAATAGATTCTTTATCCAGATGTCAGTTTTTAGCCATTGGTGAAACTGCTTATGCTGCACGCGCTCTTCTTGCTGCAACAAATATTCTTGCTCAAAGAGGAGAATCTGAACTTGCAAAGAGAAACATTGATATTATCCGTTGGGAGGCTGATATTTTTAATGAAGACCAACAGCTGTTACCTGGCCGTGAGATGTTCTACTATACCATTGGGCTCTACTTCGATGGTATCAACCAATTGGATTCTGCCGAATACTACTATCGTCGTGTGCTTGCTGCAGGTGAGTTTGAAGCAGGCAATAAAGGGCTGCTCTCCGTCTATAGCAAACGTGGCATCGCCGATTCCATTGCCAAATACGCGCCGCTTTATGCTGATGCCAATGATGCCATGCATCGTGAGATGAACTCCAATGAAGTCCACAAAACGGCATCCTTATATAATTATAACCGCCACCTGCGGCAGGCACAGGTGAGCGAGCAAAAGGCGCGAGCTCGCTTGGTGGTGCTTTACATTACGATTATTGTTATCCTGGCCTTGGTGGTTAAAGGCTATTACCTCTACGCGAAGAATCTGGAGAAAGAGCGTAAGAGAGAACATGCCCTCAACACCATTCAACAGAACTATATAAAAGTGTCGCAGGACTATCATTCTTTGCTGGCGGAGAATGAAAAGAAACATTCTTATACGACTGAATTAGAGCAGCAACTGAATGAGTTGAAAGAGGAAAAAGAACAATTAGAATTGCTGGCCAACTCTCTAAGGGCGAAGAATAAGGTAGGAAACTATTATGCTCATGAACTTGTACAAAGGATCATAGACTGTGCCGTTAATCGGAAGAACGCCCCATCAGGAAAAGACTTTATGCTTCTGCGCGAGTTGTTCTGCGAGACCTTCCCTCACTTCAAGGATTTTGTAGCGAGAACGCATCCCCTAAGTGACTATGAATGGTATGTATGCATTCTTGTGGACATGGGAATGGGGAATAGTGACATGGCATTTCTCATGGGGCAGGGAGCACAGAGGATGAATAACATACAACGTCAGGCGAATCGTCTTTTATTTAAAGATGACACCAGTTCTACGTTACCAGTGAACCTTCGAGCCGTTATTCACGCGACCTGAAGGACGGGTGTGTACATTTTACACAGGTTATTATTTGTGGCATTCTTTGTAATGATGTACTTTTGTGGCGTTTAATCCCATAAATACAATCATTACAATGAAAAAGTTTCTCACCCTTCTCTGCATCTTCGCGATGCCCGCGTTCATGAACGCAGTATGCCCTCCTCCGGGTTTACACATTACATTTCAAAGAGGGTACGTTAAGCCCACAAAACCAGGAAATCACAAATCCCCTGAGGTCGCGCCTACCGTATATATAGACGGTAACGTGTTGACGTTCGAGACCTCATGTGACGGCTGTGTGCTGCAGTTGGTGGATGAGGACGATGACGTGGTCTATACCATCGTCATCCCCGCAGGCACCACCACGCTCGTCCTCCCTGCCACCCTCGAAGGCACCTTCGAGCTCCAGATCATTGACGGCGAATGGCTATTCTACGCCGACATCGAGCTCTAAACTCTAATCTATCCCATTCCATCGGATTATAAGGCCGATGGAATGGGGCTCCTATTAAATACTATGATATGAATCGTATTTTATGAAAAAATGTGTATTATTAGTTTTTGTTGTGTTATTAAGTATTAGCTCACTTCTATCACAAAATGTGGACACGCTTACATACACTGATAATTTTTCAGTGGCAAATACAACATCAACAAGCATACCACTTCGGGCAAAAGCTCTCAGAAAGTCTAGTAGGAGGGGAGGAAGTATTCCAATAACATATACCTCAAATATTGCAGACTCCCTTAAACAAGCTATAGAAATCGCCTCACTACTGTGGGCAGAATCTTTACCGACAGACACCAAAGTCCGTCTAAAAGTTTCTTTTGGAAACATTGCAAACGATTTGGAGGTACAGATGTCATATCTCTATCTGAACACAGATACATTATATCCGATGTCATATTACAATAATTATATCGCAAACTATGGAGCAAGTGAAGACGCTACAATTGTCTTCTCTGATACGGTGAACTGGAGTTGTAGTTATTCTGAGCAAACAAACAATAATAAGAGTTTAACTACCGCTATGATGAGAGGAATTGCAATAGCTTTGGGATTTGGCACTACAGCAAAACAGAACAATAGTGGTTCTTTATTCTTTCAACAAAGCGACCCGGGATATTCTCCATTTGAATACCTGGTTTTAAACGATTCTAATGTACCTCTTTCAAGCATTCCACGTGGGCGGAAAAATAGGGAGAACGCAGCTTTGCGAGCTTATGCCGAATCCAATGATAACATATGGCTTAAATGGGGTGGAGAACAATATAAACTATACTCTCATAGTCCATTTGAGCCTAACAGATCTCTGATTTATCTGAATGAACCTAGTAGCCTTATGCATTATGAAATGCCAATGGGAAGATGTTATTTAGATATCGACGATAAAACTGCCAACATCATAAAACAAATAGGATGGGATATTGAAACTACTCCCAATATTGACATCTATTGCACAGATATTCCCAATACTGGTATTGCATCAGCGTATGATACATATCTTTTCGAGATTAGCAATTACAATGTCAATATGAGCTCACTACATTGGGAGTATCTAGTTCTCTCTGAATCTGGAGAGTTCCAAATAAAGGCTCAACAGGCTGATAGCCAAACCTTCTCCTTTTCTCCTTTCTCTTATTTATCAACATCGCATATCAATAGAGAAGGAGATATCGATGGCATCGTTCGGCTCACATATACGATGAATGGTACAAATTTCTGTATAACAAAGAAGTTAACGCTAGAATGTGAACCTGAAATAATATCATTAAGTGATCAATCAGTTCGTAATAATGGGTATATTACATTATATGACTATAGTTTCAATGTATCATATCGAGGAGCTCCTGCTATTACCATTGGTGTAGAACAAGAATATAGTGCCTTCTATGATATTATTCATATTGATGAACCATTTTTAGCTCATGTCTATTTATCTAACTTAAGTCGAGGGAATTATGTATGGATTGATATTAGTGTAGAAAACGACTATGGAAGTGATTTGCAAACTATAGAAATCCCTAATCAACCACCTGCTCAAGTAAAGCCAGAGTTTTCAGCTATTGAAAACTCCTCAAAAGCATTCTCATCTGAAATAAAATATATTGATGTCTATACATCTAATGGACAGTATGTGGATAGAATCCGAACCCTCTCGGAGCTTAGAAAGTGTCCTTCCGGAGAATGGATATTAAAATATATTGGTGGGAGTCAAGAAGTCATTAAAACAAGAAAAATCCATCTTAAATAACCTTTTACAATGAAAAAGATTACATTATTGCTTTTATGTATGCCTCTGTTCGTATCCCTGCATGCTCAAGATGATGATGAATTTTACACATTTCATCAGGACCTTCTAATTGATACTTGTATCAATTTAAATGTTATGAGGGAAATCAAGGGTGGAACAAAAATTATCGTCACTTTTACAGGTAATTGGGATGAAGATATGAAAGGAGCTTTCAGATATGCCTGCAAAATATGGGAAGAGAACCTTCCGACAATGCTACCTATTACCATCAGTGCCAATATTGGAACATTTAGAGCAAGCAATAGCAATTCCATTTCTAAAGTGCTTGTAAATAGACTTTCCAATGTATATCCGGGTTTGGCCCCGCAGGCAAAGTATGTCCTTCTCGCGGAATATAACCAAAGACACAACGTCCAATTCACCTCACTGCAGGACTCGATTGATTTAAATAATCCTGATATCACCATTACCTATAATAAAAACAAACTGAATACAGATGAACTATCTTTCAGTATAGATTCCACCGCTACCACTAAAATCGATTTTGTCACTCAAGTCTTACGTGACATTGCTGTTGGTTTAGGCTTTTGTACACATTTCGTTCCACAAAACAGTCAACTAGAATTGCCAGATGATATGGAATATAGCGGTTTGGAGAAGTGCGTAAAAGAAGCTATCACTACATATAATTGGTATTATGCCTATAACCAAGCGACACAAGGATCTCTTGCGATTAGACCATATGGTTATGGTCAACAGCAGCTTTACTTATATGCACCTAGTACTTGGGTACAGAAATTATCTTTAAATAGTTTTATCCCGCAACAGAACTCTGGTCTTTCTCAATTAATGACATGGAATTTTGGAAGAGGAACTATTTTGAGAAACATTACGGACCTGTACAAAGAAATCTTCGATAATGGTTTCCAATGGTATGCCTTACTTCCCGTTGGAGCTCAGTCGGATATTATATCATATTATTCCTGTTCAAATAATAGCTCTATAAGTTATCATGGTACTCTCAGCATGACGAATCCAAACTCAAGAAACATGCATTCATGGCCAGATACCGCTGAAAATGGCTATAGGATGCCTGCGAACAGAATAAATACAAGAGATGAAGGTGAAACTTTTAATTATAGTAATTATTGCAAGCCCTTTGATCCTACTTTAGGCCCTAATAATAATGTTAACCATGAAGGATGGACTCTGGCAATACTAAAAAATGACGGGACCTGGGATGTCGTTGCTGAAGAAGGAAATACGTACTCGGATTTTCAGGTAAATCTTGCAAATATCACCCTACATTCTTCCGACGAAGAATATGCAAGAACGACAGACAATTATTTGCGTGCAAGAGTTTCCTTCAATGTTAGGGAATGGGATTTTCTATATGGAAGAGCTTACAACAATTGTAGAAGTTCATATTTTGTATTAAATTATCTTCCACAAAAGATAGAGCAAAATCTTGCTGTAGAATATGACGACAGCTACTTACAGGAGTGGTATCTCAGAGATATAGATATCGCCATGAGCAATTTAGAGGGTGCTACCCAAGTTTTTGTCGAACAATTAGAGGAAGGAGATACATATCCGTCTATATCTCTCATCTCTGATTTCAAAAAAGGCCGTTTTCTGGCAACCGTTGACAAAGAATATGAGTCGGAATTTACGCTTGTTGCATACAATAGTGATGGCTTTAAAAGAAGCGATGCGCTAGTAGTCGAACCATTGGAGCCGGCAGAATTAAGGCTTTCAGTTGATAACGATCACATATCTGTAACTTATGGACATAAGAACAAACAAGTATCCGAATGTACCTATGAGATCACGTCCTTGTCAAAGAATGCGGTATCACGTCCAATCAAAGTTGAGAAGAAGTGTCTGAACGGGATGATTCCCTTGTCTGAATTAAATGCAGGCTTAAGTATTGTGAAGGTAACGCACCCCAATGGTAAATCTGCCTCCATAAAAGTTCTTGGAAAGAAACCGTTAAAGGAAGTTATACAATAATCAATCTACATAGTGGTTATGCTTATATGAACAATCATTCATGCACTTTATACATTCTATTAATCTTCTTTGTTCTCCCAGCTCATGCCAACTGCGATTACGTAGGAGAGATGGCGATGACAATCAACTCTGTCAACGATGATGAGTATGAGATAGACAAATCCGGTATCTGGCTTGTTAATTCAGAAATTATTGTCACGCTTCCCATCCATCCAGATACCTTATTGTTCATAGAGACATATTATGAAGGTGACATTTATCCAGACATCACGCAGTTTCATGAGAGCAATATCGTTGAGATGTTCAAGGACTCTGTGAGTATCCGTCTGCCAGGCTATGAATTTGGATTTAACGAGTGCCTTCATGTGATGTTTGTGTGTGGTAATGGGCGTGATGGACCCACACATCGCTTTGACACACGACCATTCTGCATCAAAGACCATCTTCACAATGAAGCACTCTTAAAAGACATAGAGCAATGGACGGCGCCTGTGGTAACTCCCCAAGCGACACCCCCTAACCGTCCTCTCCATCTCTACGACCTCTCCGGCCGTCCCCTCTCCACGCCACCCGCCCACGGTATCTATATCCGTGACGGGAAAAAGGTGGTAATGAGGTAATGCTACTCTGAAAATATTCGAATCATAGGTGCTACGGCACATTACGAAGGTTGCTGTTATGAAGAATATATGGTTATCAGGAATGTTCAGTGCCCTGACACTATCGTCCTCACAAGCCATGGCCAGTGTGACTGGAGATGCGGGTTATGTACCATCCAATGACTTGACATTGTGGTATCTCCAACCCGCTGAGAGCCATGGCGTGAGCAACGCGTGGATGGACTATTATCTGCTATTAGGCAACGGACAAACGGCTAATGGGACTCTTCTTTATATGGGCTCATATATTGAATAGCAAAATAGTTAGTGGCAGTAATTCAAATAAGATGCAATATGAGTAACTACAATTGCAAGTATGATTCTCAAATGCGTAGAATCGTGATTCCGCTATTAGGGTTTAAAGAATTCCATCATACAAATAACAACAATGATGGACATAGCAACTTGGATGACTTCATAGGCCGAGAAACAATTCTAAAGAAGCTCCAGGCCTGGTTGGAAGATAATAAAGCAACAACGGGAAAATATTCGGGCGCTTATTTGATTACAGGCTTTAGGGGAATGGGCAAAAGTTCATTCGTACACAAAGCCATCCAAGACATGATACGTGAGGCAAAAAGAAAGGATGGTTGTTATTATGTGCCGATCTCGATTAATGTCGGCAATGATCTGTTGACAAGCAAAGAATTGCTGTATCTTATTTGTAAATTGCTGTCAGCCGAGTTTGAAAGGCATACTCGCTTAAAAGAAAATGGAAGGAGCAGAATGAATCTGCTGCTGTCCCAACTCTTATCTTTTATTGCCTTTGTAGCACTTCTGCTATTCACGATTATGGGTGATAAGTCATGGGAGTGGTGGATTGCCGTCTGCCTCGTTCTCATCATCTTTATGTCATTGAACCATATATATTATGGAATTTGGAAGCTGACGAATTGGTCATGGTTCATTACAGTTTGGCAAATCAAGAAGCTCTTTAGTCATCTTGAAGAACGTATAGACTGTGAGACAACACTGATGAGCGAGTCCGCATTTAATGCCAATGCAAAATATAACTTCATTGTTGATGGAGTTGACGTAACTACAGGTCTTGGTTATAGAAATCTATTTGGGAAGAAGAACATTTATCCTATTGCACAGACCCCAGAAATACAAGACTTATTGGTTAGTCAATTAGAGTTGATAAAGAAATTGCCGTTCGCCAAGTTTCGTTTTATCTTTGTCATAGATGAATTGGACAAAGTTTCACCAGAAGATAATGAAAAACGAATAGTTCCAGAATATGATTCAACCAATGTCGTAAATGGAAATTCTACTTATCGCAGTCGACAAAAGGCATTAGCTGGGTTGCTCGCTAATATGAAGTACTTCATATCAAGCTCTGAGGCCAAATTTGTCTTTATTACAGGGTATGATATGTACGAAGCAAGTCTCGCGGATATTTCCAATCGAGAATTTAATCTTCATAGTATATTCAACGGGCAAATAAATGTAAGCAGCTTTTTTAGGGAAGTGGGAAACAGCAAGGGTGCCGATTCAATGATAGAAGAATACCTGTGCCATGCCTTATTACAGAAAGAGCCAGGCAATAGACGTAAAGATTTATCAGACTATTCCAAATATTATTTGACAAAATGGGATGTATTCCAAAAGGGACTATATGAATCACAATTGGAACGAAGGATTATTTTTCTTCGTCATTTCCTCACATATTTGTTTTACATGAGTAATGGATCGCCTAAAAAACTTGCGATCTATATGGAAAAATACATAAGGAGCCAAGAGCGTATAAAGGCTAAATGCGAAGAATGGGAGGATACTGATTGGGAGACGGAATCTGAAAAGATATCTTTAGGTATATGTAAAGACAAAGGATGTCAGTGGTTTCTTTACTTTGATTTACGAAGCATTCATAAGATAGAGTTTATAAACTATATCATCTATCCTATGATTAAAAATCTGATAGCAAAATCCAGCATTTACAATGACAAATTATTGGTGTCAACATCTTTCATGATTTCCAACTTATATAAGTTTCATAAATCAGGGTTCTCATTAAGGAATTTGGAATATATGCCAGAACTACTTGACATCAACAAAACGCCAGAACTTCGGGATTTCATCGGGGGTATATTGCAATTTTTGAATCAGACTCATATAGACGAAGCCGTGGCCAATTTATATAAATTCAAGTTCCCGCTTCGGCTTTCAGAAGAAATTACCTTTTTCTCTAAAACAGCAGAAGAAACCTCTTATCTCTTTAATTTCTCACATGACGAACTTCTATCTATAAAGAAATTATATAATCAGCAGCTTGAGCATTATACAAATACTCTTTACGAGTCACCCGCAGTGGCGAGTGTGCGGCATATGTTGGGAGACATTTATATGTTGGAAGAGAATTATGGACAAGCAATTTTTGAATTCAATGAAGCGATAAAAGCAATTCACAGACAAAAATCGGAACAATTAGATAGTACTCCCCCATCATCGAAAGACTCCAGTGATATGCTCTTCCTAATTCGTGTCACCCTAAAGCTCGGGTTAGCATATGAAAAAAGGAAAACATTTGATACCGCTTATGTTACCTATGAAAATCTTGTAAAACATATATTAGTAACGGCAAATGATGCTGTATTCAGGAATAAAGGAGGTGTACGACCAATAGACATCAATAAAGTCTTGAATAGCAATTCGTCTTTTTTTGCCAACATCCGTATTATGTATTTAGGAATACTGGCAAAGATTGCTGTCCTGGAAAAAATGGATGTGGGAGGAATTAGAAAAAAAGATATCACCCTGCTATGTGATGAAATGAGACTCATATATACAAAAGCATCCGAGGAAATAAGAATGCTAATAATTGTTGACTTTTTCACAAAGCTTGGAGATATCCTATATTTCAAGGGTTGTAACGGAATATCATGGCTCTTAGAAATAAGGAAGCACATGGGGTATGTAAATTATAGTGAATACATTATACATGAATGCATGTCGTGTAACCTGAACAATAAGAAGAATGCCTCCCCTTGTTGTGCATGTCTTTATTATAAATTAAGTGTCGTAAAATGTTGGGCTCTGTTGAATAGATACCATAAGTTGTTAAAAGATTCGCCTTGTGACGCCTTGTCGTTCCTGAGTATGCTATATGACGAGAAAAGACAGCCTGAAATCCTGAGGATGGGCAATTTGTTTATGATGTCGATGGCAAATGCTTTAGTTGGTTTGGGCAATTCCCTCTATGGATGTGCCGAGTGTGATAGCGATGAGTCTCTAATTGAGTTTTTCCGATATCTAAATGATCGTTTCCTCACCTCCCAAAAGGTATGTTGCGAAACTATACACATCCCCTATGATAGCGAGTTAAAAACGTTCAATAAATCTATATTATATTATTTTGCTGCAGCCAAAACTTTTGAGCTCTTGACAGATCACAAATCGGCCTATAATATTTATGTACAAATGTTGGATGCGATATATACATATTACCGGGTTGAACCTAAAAAAGTAGTACCTAAAGAAGCTGTCACCCTCTGCGAAGAACTAACAAGAAGAGCTATATTCTGTACTTATTGGCATTATGACAATATAAACTGTGCTGAAATCGATACGATAAAATATGAATTGGCGAAAAAACATATTAATCAAATAAATCTTCAATATTTAAGTTCATACCCGGAAATCGAAATAGCGATTTATAAATATTACAGTTTATGTCTATTGGGAGATACTTCTATACAAAATGATGTTTTGAAGAAGGTTATCAATTCCAGACAAATGGGACAGGATAAATTGGTGGCCACATTAACCCAGAATGTCCAGAATCTCTTTTTCAAGGTTTTAGTGAATGAGAAAATTTTGTTTAGAATGATTCCTAGACTTAGCGAATCCTTATCAGATAATAAGCACAGTCTAATCAAGTCTATTGAATATATAACGGATTTTTATTTCCATGCTGACATAGATTCTATGATATTTCTGTTAGACTGGGGTCTCTTGAATGATGTTAAGAATGAATTTGAAAGAAGATTCTGTTTGCTGGATTATCTTTTAAAAGATAGTCTTTTCTGCCTAAATAGAATTACTGAGCTACTAGCCCCACTATATAGTACGACATTATATAACAACGCTTTTATTGGCGAAGTCTATGAAAAAGCCTTTAATTGGAACCATTTGCTAATCTGCATGCGAGAGATTTTCGAATATACCGAAACAACGGATAAAGAGGACTTTTTACAGGATCTTGGAAAAAGATATTTTATCTCTCCTAGGGAGATAGGAGCACCTTTGAAAGCGTGTGGTGAATTGTTATCAAACCTTGATCCATGGCAAGAATACAACAGACGTGGGAAGGGAAAGGTAGAAAGTATTTATAACAAGGTCTGTCCCCATAATAATAACTACTTAACAAGTACTTATCTGATAGGAAATGCCCTTGATTACTATAATCGCTCTTTAGAAATGCATTCTACAGGCAAAAGCTATAAGGAAATGATGACAACCTTGTTCTTTTTGGAAGACGACCTACATAATGATTCAAATTATTTAAACTATGCCTCTGAAAAATTCATGATAAATATTGGATATATTGATAAAAAAATAAAGAATTTGAAGCGTTATTTTCTGGAGAAAAGCCATTTATTAGAAATTGACAATTACATAAAAATTTAAAACATTACTCTTATGGAAAAAGAAAAAGATTGCCAATACACATGTATGTGCTTGTGTGCCTTCCTGTCTGTTATCACACTATTATCCTGCTGCCTATGTGCTTTGGATTGGTGTAAGAAACCGTATGTGGCCTTTGTCATTTTTTTGATTGCAAATATTTTTTGTATTTGTATATCAATGGTGATTTGTTATAAAAACACAAGAATTTTATCAAAAACAACAGAGATTGTATCCGATTTGAAAAAAATAACCGACAATTACACGGAAATCTCAAGGCATGCCGCTAAATGTTCCTATAATTATTCTGCTATTATCAAAGATAATAAAGATGATTTGTATAAAACGATAGAAGTAATCACAAGATCTCTTAGCGATAAGAGTTATGATGAGTCAAAATCAAGAATGCTAAAAGAGTTAATAACGGAGATTATCAATAGTCATAAAGAAATCCATCGTGCGACACCAAAATGTGAACATGATAAATAATGACCTGTCAACATATAACCAATACTCGTTAGTTGAATTAAAATAGTGTTCAACCTAACAGATTGACCAGTAATTGATAGAGAGCCCAAAAGACTGTTTCGCATAGCTGCGTTTCTCAGAAGATTAGTCACTGCTAAGGCGCTAACAATCTGCGGAATGCGCAACCTCGTAGTACAAGATCCCTACAACTTGATTCAATCAACGAGTGAACTGCGATAATCCAATATCTATCTCATGAATGTTGGCTAGCGTGGATTCTAATAGTACAAAAGAGATGTGAGCCACCTGCTTTTCACCACTTTTAACGATTTAAAAGCATTTCTATTCAGGAAAAGTTGTACCTTTGCATTCAGAAACCAGAAAAAAGATGTGATAATGCCTGAAATCAGCAAATTCTACGGCATCATTATCTACATGTATATTGATGACCACAATCCACCCCACTTCCATGTCTGGTACGATGACTATCAGGCCGAGGTGACAATCAAGGATGGAATTGTCCGTGGCGAAATGCCGCGTCGCGCCCTGCACCTCGTCTATGAGTGGCTTGACCTGCACCGGGACGAGTTAATGGAAAACTGGGAACGCCTGTCGAACAGCGAGGCAGCCAAGAAGATAGACCCATTAAAGTAAGGAGGAGACGATATGACTACAACAAACCTATTGCTCAAAGTGACCGCCGCTGAATATGTTGGCGATTATACGCTGCGCCTCACGTTTAATACAGGTGAGGTACTGCTGGTGGACTTTACACCACTAATGCAAAAAGGTATCTGCCGCAAGCTGCAGGATATGGACTACTTCAAGTCCTTTCGCCTTGACCCTTTCACCGTTGACTGGAACAACGAGATTGGCTTCGCGCCCGAGAAACTTTATAAACTTGGCAAAGTGGCATAAAAGGGAACTGCGACATGGGCGGACAGACCGATAGGTATAGGTAGAAAATAATGTTGGACTATTCGTTTATCCGTAAAACAAATGCTTTTCTTGCAGGCAATATTTAAAAACAGTAAATTTGAAAACATTATATGCAGATTACACTGACTTTAAAAGGATATGGTGAAACAAAACTATATGTTTTACCCTTGGACGACAAAACGAATGGAACGGAAAGTAGCTCGAAGGATTTTATTTTGGTATATTGTGAAGATGACATAGCAAATCCTTTCATGAGGCTCCAATTGGCAGATGATAATAAATTTAAGATTGTCAGTCAGAGAGAAGTCGAAGAAACCGAAGATGATTTGATAGCCAAACTGAATGATTTGGCTATTAGAGTTGTTGAATCAATTCAGATGGGTATAGACTTATCTGCAGTATCGCTAAGTAAAAGAGCTTTAGAGAAGCCATATAATCCAGATCAAATCCGTGTTGAGTCAAAGACGTTTTCTATTCGCTTAATATACGACATGATTAAAGATGGAGATCTAGACTTATCTCCTGACTTCCAAAGGAATATTGTTTGGGATTCATTTCGGAAATCGCGATTAATTGAATCCATTCTTTTGCGCATACCACTTCCAATGTTTTACTTTTCACAAGATGAGGAGGGAAAGTTGTTTGTCGTGGATGGCCTTCAGCGCTTAACTGCAATAAAAGAGTTTATGGATAATAAACTTGTGCTGCGGGACTTAGAGTATTTATCTGGAACATGCGAGGGCAAAACCTATAATAAGGAAAATAACAAAATTGAGGAGAAGTATTATCGATGGTTCAATATGACACAGTTGTCTGTCAATGTCATAGATCCCCAATCACCATCAAAAGTCAAATATGATATATTCAGAAGATTGAACACTGGTGGAAGGCCACTTAATTCTCAAGAACTTAGGAACTGCCTTGCCAAGGAAAGAGTGCGCAAAGCTTTAAGGGAAATGGCAGGATTGGTTACCTTCAAGAAAGCAACAGGTAGCAGTATTTCTGACACAAGAATGGATGCACAAGAGTTGGCTCTACGTTTTATATTCTTTAGGTTCCATTACAAGAAGAATGCGATCAAAAAGTATTCTGGCAATATGGATCTTGATTTGGATGAATTTGTGGATTTGTTAAATAAAATGGGAGACTTCGAATTCGATAAGTACGTTGCAGAATTTGACGTGGCAATGAAAATCTCGCGTCATCTATTCGGGAGACATGCTTTCAGAAAGGTCTTTGACAACACAACTAAAGACAGCCCACGCTCTCTCATAAACAAAGCATTATTTGTTAGTTGGTCCGTCCTCCTTGCAGACTACGATTATAATACTATCAAAAATACTATAGAAAAATATAGTTTCATTCCTATTTTAGGCGAACAAATATCCAATGATGTTGAGTATTATCGAGCTCTGTCATATGGAACTAATGGACGATGGAATATTATTAAAGCATTTGAGGTGGCTGAGCAGATTATAAAAGCCAACATAACTAAGTAAGACGATGGAAATACTCAACATTAAAGGATTCAAGTGTTTTAGAGACACCAATATTAGCGTAAATGATATGACCGTCTTGGTTGGCGCAAATGGATTTGGGAAGAGCTCAACCATTCAGGCCTTATTATTGTTTAAGCAGGCTGTAGATAATACTTCATTTGTAAATCTTAATGGCATTTACGATTTGGAGCTTGGTGAGGTCATTGATGTAATTAACCAAAACTATTCTGAGCCTGATATCGTCTTATCGCTGACTAATGAAGAGACTAAGGAGAAATATGCTGAATGTCATTTTGATATTGTCGATAGGGATGAGGAGTTAACACTAAACAGTTCTTTCCCTATAGAAGTAAAAGAGGAGAAACTGAAACGAAAGGAGTTTTACTACATTTCAGCCGAACGCATAGGCCCAAGAATCTCACAGCCTTTAGCATCAATGGAATTCTTGTCTGTTGGAACTAAAGGTGAAAGGACAGCTCAAGTTATAGCGACAAAAGGTGGCCTAACAAAAGTTGACAATGACAGGATCTTCCAAGGCTCGAAAAATCCTAATCTTGAAGCACAAGTCAACGAATGGCTTTCTTATATATTCCCTGGAATCAAGATAAGCACAAACATTGACAATTCGTTATTGCGTGCTTCGGTAAAAGTCTCCAATAAATACTCAAAAAGCGTTCACGCGCCTAATATGGGTTTTGGCGTTAGTTTTGTTTTGCCCATCATCGTTGACGGACTAGTTGCAAAGAAAGGAAGTTTCTTCATCATTGAGAATCCTGAAGCCCATCTGCATCCTGCTGCACAAACTGCCATTGGTTATTTTTTGGCGACGATTGCCCATGCAGGTGTCAATATTATTATAGAGACCCACAGCGATCATGTCATAGATGGAATCCAGTTGTTTGTTGTGCGCAATAAAGAATGGCATGGACATGTTACCATCAATAATTACGGATTCAATGCCGATTCAGAGGAGCCTTTTATTACACCTATTACTTTGGATGAAAATGGTGATTATAGTGAATGGCCTGATGGGTTTATGGATCAGACACAGAAAAACTATATCGAAAGGAGTAAAGCTGAATAGCTATGATTAATTATTTCTTTTTTCCAGACTCCTATAGAGAAATCGAAATAGATCTCATAAAGAATAGCATTGAGGATCTAAATAAGGCCCTTTTAAAGAAAAGCAAAAACGAGTTTTTTTACGAAGACTATTCCTTTTATACAGTAGGGCATTCAGATGGTCTATCTTTATGTGCCAAATTAGCCCAGTCTCATCCATATCTAACAAATCGCGTTGTGCCGAGTATGCTTAAAAAAATGAGGCACACTCCAACAATCAATGATGATATTACACAATTAGCCACGGACTATTCAGAAGCCTGGTCAAATAGTTTGTGGGGATGGTTTGCTTCAGAAGACAGACATCATATTCGCTCATACAACTTTTTTTGTTCAAATAGGAAATCTATCGCAAAAGGTATCATTAACGGGATGAACTTCGATGACGTGAGTTCACTGCTGATAGAGAACGTCAGAATAACAGAAAAAGCTATGGATCAAATATGTCGTCTTGGGGGTGGAGATAACTTTAAGAGGGTATTGGACGCTATTTGCTCTTTGGATAGTTACAATAATTCATGGTCGTCTGGAAGGTTCTATTTAAGGGCGTTGCAGCAAGAATATAAATTAGATATTTCAGATGAGTCCGATACCGTTAAAAATAAAAGACAACTCAAGCAGCAAAGGTATTTCAATATATCAGATAAAATAGGTTCTCAGTATTGCTTCCTTCATGTAAAAATGGGTAGCACCCGAATGCATATATTTCCTGATGAAGATGAAAGAGTTATATACATCGCGTATGTGGGACCGCATCTTGATTTATAATAGAGGAGCTTATTAATTACAGCGAGTCTGTGACGTGAACACCCATGTGATCACACAAAACAGCATTGAGGACAATAAAAAATCAATATTTTTCTAATTATTAATAAATAATCTATTGATTATTTTATTTGTCAACAAAAAAGCATTATCTTTGCCAACAAAACAGTCTGCACGTATGAACAACCCTATTGATAAAGCAATAAAGGATATGCTCAACGAGGCATTAGCTGAGTTAGAGAATGTTTTGAAAAGTGATGTGTTATGCTATCTGGGCCCTATTGCCAATGGCAACGAAAATACGATGCTACAGATTGTTGAAGAACTTGCCCAAGATCCGAACAAAAAGGAGCAGCTTGCTATTTTACTGACAACGAATGGAGGTAGTGCTATGACTGTTGAAAGATATGTCAACATCATTAGAAAGCACTACAATAAGGTTATTTTCATAGTCCCGGATTTTGCCTACTCAGCAGGTACCATTTTTTGTATGAGTGGTGATGAAATATGGATGGACTATTTCTCTGTCCTTGGACCGATAGATCCGCAAGTCCCCAATAAAGAAGGCCGTTATGTTCCAGCTTTGGGCTATTTGGACAAAGTTAATGAACTTATTGCAAAAGCACAAGCAGGGAAACTCACTCAAGCCGAATTCCTAATCCTAAAGGATTTTGATTTGGCTGAATTAAGACAATATGAACAAGCAAGGGAATTAACAATTTCCCTATTAAAAAAGTGGCTAGTAAACTATAAATTCAAGAATTGGAATACTCATAGTTCCACGGGACAGCCTGTTACACAAGCAGACAAGAAGAAGCGCGCAGAAGAGATTGCTGACAAGCTAGGAGATAATAAAATCTGGAAATCTCACGGACGTCCCATAAATATAGAGGCTTTAGAAAACTTAAAATTGCAAGTCAAAGACTTCAGTGATTTGCAAATAGAAAGAGAAGCAATACGTAAGTATTATAATTTATTGCAAGAGTTTTGCAGGAAATACAATATGCAAATGTTTATTCACACACGTAAATTCTTATAATTATGGGCAAGACAGAAAAAGCATTACTCGACGTAATAAAGAATGGTAATACCATTTACTCTGACAAAGAGCAATTGGATGCGTATGTGAGCGCATTAAACGAATTTAATTCACTGATAGACCAAGGTTATATCAAATCACGAGGCTACAACCTACAGACCGTTGAAGAACGAAGGTTTTCAATGGCCTTTAATGTTGGTGCTGTGTGAATTATCTAAGCTATGAGATTTCTCAGGTTTATATAATACAATATGCTATAATCAACTATGAGCGGATAGGCCATCGGATTTTGGTGCTATCCGCTCTTTGGTCTTTGAGAAAAAATGCTGTGCACTGTCTGACCATTAATTCACGGTAAGTATCCTTATACGACTGAACTAGAGCAGCAGCGGAATGAGTTGGGAGAGGAAAAAGAACAATTAGAATTGCTGGCCAACTCTCTAAGGGCGAAGAATAAGGTGGGAAACTATTATGCTCATGAACTTGTACAAAGGATCATAGACTGCGCCGTTATTCATGCGACTAGAAGGACGGGTGTGTACTTTTTACACAGGTTATTATTTGCGGCATTCTTTGTAATGATGTACTTTTGCGGCGGTTAAGCCCAAAAACAATCATTGCAATGAGAAAGTTTCTCTCCCTTCTCTGCATCCTTGCGATGCCCACGTTCATGAACGCAGTATGCCCTTCTCCAGGGGTACACATTATAATATTTCAAAGAGGGGCCACGCTCGTCCTCCCCGCCACCCTCGAAGGCACCTACGAGCTCCAAATCATTGACGGCGATACCCTCTACTACGCCGACATTGAGCTCTAAACACTCACGTCCCCATTCCATGCATATGAAGAAGCAGGTCGTATTATTGATGGCGCATTATGGCTGTAATATGACAGCTATAGAGCAAAAGTACCGACGTCTCAGAACAGAACTATGTTCTGAGCGATACGATATTGTATTACTTTTCAATGTCAATGATAAGACCTCATTATTGACCATTCCAAATGTTGATAACATCTGTATCTACGACCTCAACGACATCAACTCTTTGAACTACGTACCGATATGCAACTCTCTTCTTCCTGGTAGCTGCCATTTCCCTGTATTAAAGTTCTATGTTGACCATCCGGATTACTCCTATTATTGGTTTGTAGAATACGATGTGGAATTTACGGGCACGTGGAATATCCTTATGGATGCGTATTCCGAAAATCAAGCCGACTTTATTGCCTCACACATCCTTCACTATCATGAAGATCCAAGTTGGTATTGGTGGACGCATCACAACCAAGTTGGATACCCATTGGAGCAATGTATACGTGCATTCCATCCCATTTGCCGTTATTCCTACAATGCATTAGCTCATATTCATCAATATCAGTTAGCTGGACATTCGGCTCATTCCGAATTGCTCATACCCACCAGCCTCTACCATGCGGGGTTCAAGCTGGTGGATTTGGGTGGTAGTGGGCCCTTCATTGAGAAAGGATACGAAAATAGATTTTATGTATGCGATAAAGCTGTAAATACGATGCGGTATAGACCACTCTTCTCAATTGATATATTATCAGCAGGCTCATACCCTGGCAAACTAATACATCCAATCAAACCTTAGAATTGTCCAATCTGCATATTGGCAGCCTCCCTCGAAGTCTACCTCTGTAATGAAAACCTTTCTTTTTCTCGCAGACATGTCCGTTTCTGGACAGATGAATGGAGTCACGCGTTGCCTTCAAGTTCTTGCTAATGCTTTTTCTCGTGATAAGGCATTCCATGTGATCTGGATTCATTTTGAGACAGGAATAGCAAAAAAGCATATACACCAGCTCACCCAAGGCTATACCAAAATCATCGTTCCATTGCCGAGTCCCCTAGGTCTATTCCTTACTGATGAGTCTAAGAAACAGCTGCTGTGGAGCGAGACTCTCACGCTGATGGGAATTACAACCGTCTCTGAGGAACCTGTCATCATCCACATTCATACCCTCAACTTGATAGAATTTGCACTATGGGTAAAGAGGCAGCATCCGTGCCGTATCATCACCCACTTGCACTGCATCCCTTGGAAGGCATTGTATAACAGAGATCTTACTCGATTCCTTAAGCTATATGACAGTTATTACGTGCAGCACGATTACACGAACAGGTCTGACTATATTTTTCGCGAATATGAGATGGCATGTTATACAGACTCTGATTGTATCGTGTGCGTTACCCAATGCGCAAAGGAGTTTATTCGAAAAATGTTCCCTGACAAGGAAATACCCGTCAAGGTCGTATATAACGGGATTGAGGACTTTGCTTCGTGGAATAGTGGCAAAGTGAATTCGCACCCCTCCATCAGATGCCTTTTTGTAGGCAACTCCCAATCTGGGAAAGGATTGGAATATATCCTTCAAAGCTTGGAAATAGTACGTCAGCGCTATGATTTGACCTTATATGTCGTCGGGGCATATAGCAATCTCCAACAAATGAAGATTTGCAAAAGACACCCCTTTCTTGACATCAGGTTTACGGGATTATTGCCTTTGATTCAGCTCAGACATTATTATCGCTTCTGCGACATTGGTCTCATAGCATCCTTGCAAGAGCAATGCAGCTATGTCGCAATAGAGATGATGATGTTTGGTCTACCTATCGTGAGCACTGTTGTAGATGGTTTAGACGAATTGTTCCCGAATGGCCATTACGCAAAACGGATTCCTTTGATTTATACAGCTTACACATCCCTGCGTCCGGATACTAGTAAGATGGCAGACGCAATAGTACAGTTGATTAGAGAACCAGAGAAGAGAACACAGTTGTGTGCCAATGTCAGACGACGTTATAGGGCGAAGTTTCAAGAGAAAAAGATGACCCGCTCCATAAAACATATATATCAGCAACTTTTCAAACAATAGTAGTTCAGCATGAAGAAAAATAATAACATTTGCGAAAACTTCAACGAAATGCCACTTATTAGTGTTTTGATGTGTGCATATAATGCCGAATCATATATTTCAGATGCCATCTCGAGTGTGTTGGAACAGTCCTACAGGCATCTGGAATTGATAATCGTTGATGACGGTTCTACAGACAAAACTCTTACAATTGCCAAAAACATCAAAGATGAACGTATTAGGCTTATTCCATGCCATCATGATTATATTAGTTCTCTGAATAAGGGACTAAGAGCATGTAAGGGTTTTTATATTGCTCGAATAGATGCAGATGATATGATGCTGCCACATCGACTTCAGACACAGGTTGATGTGATGATACAAAATCCCGACATAGCTGCTTGCTTCTCGTGGGCAACCACATTCGGTCTGGCAGAAGAGGCCATAGGGAATCATATGAGCGGAATCATTGAGCACGCATATTTCTGGTTGCTCACAGGCAACTATCTGATTCATCCCACTGCGATGATTAGAAAAGATTTCCTTCTGCATAATCGTATCCGTTACAAACGTTATCCGTATGCAGAGGATTACAAGCTGTGGGCAGATATTACGCGAGTTGGAGGACAAATATTCATGATTCCTGAACCTCTACTAAAATATCGGATGAGCCAAACGCAGGTTTCCTATGTTCATCATGCCGGCCAATCGGACACACGTCTGACCATTCAACAAGAAATATTGGAGGAACTCCTGTCAAGACTGCGCCATCCGACGAGGGTTCAGCTCCTTCGTATTTATCATGGCCTTTTGAAATTGAACCAGGCAACCTTAATGCAGGGAGATGAGATAATCATATTGATGTACAAATTATTACGTCGCACAAAGTTTTTTGTGAACTAATCAACAATATTTATTCATTTAAAATCGTTTCTTATGAAAAAGGTAAAGTTACAAAACATGCAGTCAATGAGCATGCCAAAGTTTCAGGGACCTTTAGATGGTTCTTTAAATCTCAACGAAAACGGTTTGCTTAATGATTCTGGAGTCATTGATGAGTCCGGAAATATTGGGCAAGTATTCAAGGGATTGGCATATAATGAAATAGGAGTCAATGCTATTCAGGTTGAATATGTTTGTGTATGGACTAGGACTGAACAATCTTATGGCGGTGTTGTATCTCTTAATGATGGTTCAAATCCAGATGCTTCAGGGTATTCAATTGAGCCCATAACGAATAGTGATCCTGATTTTTTCCGTTTCTTGAGTCAGTACGTAGATGAAGTTGGCACATTTGGTACGGGAACTGTTGCGGCAACGTGGCATATTTGCTATGAATACAGAGAATGGGACAGCCTGCAAAATAAATACACTCCCTGGGAGCAACGTTTTGCATATGGAACAATGAATTTCTCGGTTCCCTCATATATAGATTTGGTCAGACAACAACAAGAACAATCTGGCATTGTTTAATATTAATATGTTCCGCCACCATCTAACATATCATGCTTCAGCGACTATAGTCCGTATTAGTGTCCTCATTTTATGTATATTAATACGTACCACATCGTTTTCACAGGAATTGATGGGAGATACAAATCTCTCATCAATCTCCTCCCGTCTCCGTCTCTTCGGGGAACGCATTCCGCAGGAGAAGGTGTTTGTGCACATGGACAACACTTGCTATTTCTTGGGGGATACGATATGGTTCGCGGCGTACACGCGACAGACTAACACCGACAAGCCTTCGAAGATCAGTCGTGTGTTGTATGCGGAGCTGTGGAACCACGATGGTTATCTTGTAGAACGAAAACTGATTGAGATGAAGGAAGGAAGAGGGCATGGATGCTTTGCTCTCAGCGATTCTCTTTATGGCGGCTTCTACGAATTACGTGCATATACACGATGGCAACTGAACTGGGGTATCACGGAGAAATCGCACACCACATACGCTGAGGACTGGTTCTACAACAAGGCGATGGCAAAGGAATTCTATCGTGACTACGACAAGCTCTACAGTCGTGTCTTTCCTGTTTATGATAAGCCCCAAACGCCAGGAGAGTTCCATCATGATATGACGATGCGCCCAAAGCGTCGCTACTTCAGGAATGCCGGTGAGGAACCATCCTTACAACTCTCGTTCTTCCCAGAGGGCGGCAACCTCGTGGTTGGCGTTCCATGTCGTGTGGCCTTCGAGGCTGCGACCTCAGAGGGTGAGGCATTGGAAGGAACGCTGCAATTACCGAAAAAAGGGAAAATAGAAACATTGAAGGATACTCAAGGACAAGACGTTCAATCCGTTGCTGCTGTCAGTCGGGGACGTGGGATGTTCACGCTCACGCCTCAAGTCGGCGAGGAATATGCTTTCACCTTCACGGCCACAGACGGCCGCACGGTGTCGGCCAAGCTCCCGCAGGCAGAGACGGATGGCGTGGCACTGAGCGTAGTGCGCCAGGGCGACGAATGGGTCATCACCGTGGCAGCTCAGGGCGTAGCTGCTCAGAAAACGCTGGGGCTGACCATCATGCATGAAGGCATGGTGGAACGGTTTGAAGAGATAAAGGAAAAGAGCTTAGAAATAAAAGATTTGCCCGCAGGAGTGCATCAGGCTACGGTTTTCGATGCCGACGGCCGCGTATGGGCCGACCGCCTCTTCTTTGTGGCTAAACCTGAGTTACGGGAGCCGACTCTCACGATAAGCGGGCTGAGGGAACAGTATGAACCGTTTGAACAGATAGGGCTTGACATCAACGGGAAATCTGGAGAAGCCCATCTTTCACTTGCCATTCGGGATGCTTTCAAGCAAGACTACACCTACGACTGCGGCAACATCCTCACCGAGATGCTGCTCTCCAGCGAGATTAAGGGCTTCGTGCCGCAACCCGACTACTTCTTCGAGAAAGACGATGAGGAGCACCGTCGCGCTCTTGACCTGCTGATGATGACGCAAGGCTGGCGCCGCTTCAACTGGAGGGAGATGGCCGTTAAAGGTGCATGGGAAATCACCCAGCCTGCGGAGAATCCCACCCAAGTCTTACGAGGCACAGTCTATAATTATGAACCAACTGGCTGGCAGGATGACGTCAATCCGCCCGTGAGTGATGTGCCAAACGATATAAAGCATTTCGACAAGGGTTTCTTATTGGGAGAAAAATTTCTATATGTACCGACCCCTTATTCCATGGAGCATTTCCTCACCTCTAAGGAGATTGAGCATGACAAAACCCGCAAAGCCATTATGCAGGCGACCCTGGGAGACAGTCTGTCACCATATTTGAATTACATTGGTTTAAGACAGGGAGAAGTCATCGAAACAATCATTGCCCAGACATATGCAGCTGAGCATTTCTCGCCAGCAGGCAGTTATCGGATGAATCATAAGATGGCCGCTTCTCGTTTTACGAAGAAGAACAGCAACTTGCAACATGATGTTCTTGTCCACGCTGAATTTGCTCAGCCTGGCAGCAAGCCTGTGCAAGGCGACGTTACCACGGTCAACGGACATTTCAAGATTCAGGCGCCCTATTTCAAAGAAGCCTGCCTTCTCTATCTTGCAGCCAGCGACACGACCCGCTGGAAGAAGGAGAAAACGTTGCACTCTTGGATTGATATGGATGAACAGGCCGAAGCGGAATACTATGTGAGGTCGGAGTCTTTCTATCCCCGCTTCACCAAACCGTACCATTATGCGCAGACGCATTATCGCAGCGTGCCTGAAAAAGACTCATTGCGATTACAGTTCCATTCAAAGCTCTTTGAGACGGATATGCAAGCAATCCAAGTTCGGGCGCGCCATGGTGGCCTGCGCCGCTTTGATGCCTCCAAACCAGCCTATGTCGTGGATGCCTATCAGGCATTCAACGACATCTGCGATGCTGGCCTTTCTGCGGCATGGTATGGCGGACGCATCCATTTTATCAATGGCATCGCACGCTGCTATCTGGGTGACATGAACACCTATAACGCCTACTTATTGCAACCCCGCTATGATGACAGGAACGTTTCCTATTCATTTAGTAACTATCAAATAGACCGCTACAACCTGCTGAGCAATCTGGATAAGGTAAAAATATATACCGACTTTTGTCCGCGTTACGATGATAACACTCGCATTACCGAGGACAATGTCGAGAATGCAGTCGTGAACCTCCAGCTATTGCCTGACGAAGGTCAGAGAACGACATATCGCGACCGCCGCTATGTCCTTCAAGGATTCAGCATTGCGGAGGATTTCTATCATCCCGACTACCAACGCAACCCTCCCACGGAGGGACAGAAGGACTACCGCCGCACGCTCTACTGGGAGCCCGACCTGAAGCTCGATGCCAGCGGCCGCGCCCACGTCACGTTCTATAACAATAGCCAGACTACCCAGATAATCATAGAAGTCAACGGCCAGGCTTCCGATGGCACGCTGCTTTACGTAAAAGATGAGGTGGTGAGGTAGGAGGTTTACGGAACGATGGAATAACGAATCTACGGAACAATGGAAGAATGGAATAAAGATCTTCAGGCGATAATCACGTTATGAGTCCTTAAATAATAGTCAAAGTTTTGGGCGATTCAATGAAATGGAGTATCTTTGCGCCCAAAGAGCATAGACAGCTTTCTTTGCAGCCCTATCGAAGTCGCAATTCATCAGGCAATACTCGCAGGAAAGGATGTCTGCCGGCTCACGCATGCCTTACGGAAGCGTGGGCTTTTTGGCATAACATCTGCGAGTGGGGATTGCGACCCCGATAGGGTTGATGTTATTGCCTATTAAAAAGTCCACGCTCTCCGTTTTTCTCCATCATCCTTTTTGTATCACTTTTAATTTATAGGATTATGAATGTCAACGGAGACGACCCGGGAGAACTGGGAGGACTCGGCGATGTGCTGCCCGCCGAGGTCCTGAAGAAACTGAATGAGTTGCTGGAGCGCCTGCACCAGGCTGAGCATCCCAACCATGGCGGCAATATCATCAACATCTATGCCAGCGGCAGCCAGCATGTGGACAGGGTGGAGAACCAGTATATAGACTCACCCCCCCGCCCCCTCTCTTTCAAAGAGGGGGAGAGGCGTGCGGTTTATTCCGACGCGCAGATAGCGCGGGCGATAGAGGCGATATGTGGAGACGGGAAGGCGCTGGACACAAAGCAGAAATGGGCGGGGGTGCACTGGCTGCTGCGCTGGGAGTGTAACTTCCCGGCGCGACCGAAGGAGTTCTGCGACCGCATCGCAAGGCTGCCGCTACGCGAGGATCTGGCGTACAAGTGTGACTACAGGAACATCCGCGAGATATCCACGCTGTCGTTCCTCAACGAGGACCCACGGCAGATGGAGAGGGTGAGGTAAAGCAAGAACGACGAAGCGGTGTTCATGCAGCTACGTGAGGTGGTGTGGGCGCTGCAGAGGGAACTGAAATTGAACGAAAAGACAATGCTGAACCTAAATCAGCCTTAAATCCGAACTTAAATATTTCTTCTTGACAACTAATTTCACTAATTATTCGTATTAATTTGAACTTAAATCCGACTCAAATTGGAGCCTAAATCTTATCTCAGTTAATATCGCAGTGTTCTTGAACATGTGCGCCATCCGTGTCATCTGTGGTGAAAACAACAAGTGTATTTATGGTAATTTGTGATTATGATATTTATGGTAATTTGTGTTCATCAGATTTAAGGTTGGATTTACGTCAGATTTAGGTTCTCTTTTGGACTCGTTGGCAAAACGTTGGCAGGGCGTTGGCAGGTGGTTGGCAAGGCATTGGCATTCTGTTGCAGGGCAATGGGATGCTTTTTCTTTTCTGTACCTTTGCGGCGATTCATGAACCCTCAAACAAGAAAGACAGAAATGAAAGCAACGAAAGAAAGTAGCAAAGAAAGAAAAGAAAGTAAAGAGAGAAAGAAGGTTGTTGTTGTTGAGGCTTTAACAGCAACAACAACCTGCGCGGGCGCGGGCGCGCGCGAGTACCCGACGGACAAGCCCCTGGAGGTGGTCACGGAGGCTGACCTGCAGTACTTCGTGGAGGTCTTCAACGGGGAGATGTGCCGCATGCAGGCCGCCATCCCCGCCATCGACACGCTCGACAGCGTATGCCGCCACCAGCTGAGGGCGCTGCTGCGCAAATACCCGATGGCGAAGCTGGAGAAGATGGCGACGATGGCCGCCGAAAGCGACTTCCTCAACGGCGGCGGGCAGCGCGGCTTCAAGGCGGACATGGAGTGGCTGACGCGCGAGGCGAACTTCCTGAAGGTCGTCAACGGCAAGTACAGCAACATCCCCGCACACCGCCGGTGGCGCGACCCTGCCATCGTGCGTGCCGAGACGGAGGCGCAGCGCCGCGAGCTCGTGCGCAAGGTGGAACAGGAGATACACGAGGAGAGGGAGCGTGCATACCAGGAACGGAGCCAGAAGGCCGCAACCGTAGAACAGATACGTGCCATTCTGGGGGACCACTGCGTTATATAAAAATGAAAAGTGAAAAATGAGAAGTGAAAAATATCTGGAAGAGGTGCCGGTGAAAGCCTATGGAAAGGGGGAACTGGCTGAGATGTATTACCCTGACAGCAGCCCGTCATGGGCGCTGCGACTGTTCAACGCCGACCTGCGTCGTATGCCGGGCCTCACGGACACCCTGCGTGCCCGCGGTTGGCGACCCACGGCGCGCCTGCTCCGCATCGACTGGGTGCGCATCATCTTCGAGGCCATAGGGCCGCCGTAAGCCCCTCCCCCCCGTCCCCTCCCCCGTAGGGCGGGGGGATAATTATCTGACGGAACAGGTGATTATCTGACGGATCAGGTAGTGAACATGCGGAGCGAGGAAAGGGAGGTGGTACCTTTGCACTCGCAAACGGGACACCGGTGGGTGCCCATCCGGGAGCCGGAAGAAGCAAGACACCCAACCATAAGATGCAGCATCTTACGCGCATAGGATTACTAATCTTAGCACCACAAGATGACTAATCTTAACCCCATAAGATTGCTATTCTTCCCGCTACCGCCTACGGCATCCCTGAGAACCCGTTGCACCGCCTGCGCAGGCATGAGTTCATCCACACATTATCATTCACCTAAAAACAACAGTCAGACATTATGATTCCGTATTCTATCGTCATGCGTCAGAACCCCGCACACCCCGAAGAGCCCAAGAAGGCATACGCCACGGCACAGGTCATCGAGGTGCTCACGCTGGAGAAATTCGCCGAACACATCAGCTCCCACGGCGCCAAGTACGCTGAGGAGGACATCACCGCCGTAGCCATCCTGCTGACCAAGTGCCTGGTGGAGCAACTGCTGGAAGGCAAGAAGATCCAGATGGGCAAGCTGGGCGAGTTCAGCGTATCGCTCTCTTCGGAAGGCGCCCTGACAGCGAAGGAGTTCACCGCCGAAAATATCAAGAGCGTGAACCTCATCTATTCACCCGGCACCGCCTTCGACAACCTCATCAAGAAGGCCAAATTCGCACCTGTCGCCACCCGCGCCGCACAGGCCGCCGCGCTCCGCGCACAGAAGGATGGGCAGACGACCGCCGACTGGTCACCTGTCACCTCCGAGAACGAGGAAGGCGAGTAAGGGCCTCTCCCCTAACCCCTCCCCCGTAGGGAGGGAGCCTGCGGGAAGGGGCATAAAGTGAAATCAAGTAATTACTAAAACATTAGAACAATGACCCTGTAAGCCCCACTACGCGCTAGCCGCTCCCCTCCCTGACGGGAGGGGTTTGGGGGTGGGTCTCCTATTATGAAACAGACAACAAAGAAAACATTGAAGCGAATTGGTGAGATCATCATCACCATTGTCACAGCCATCCTCACGTCTATCACCACAACCAGTTGCGTTGGATAGTTGACAGTTATGCGAACGATCACATTCATCATCCTTCATTGCTCGGCCACCAGGGCCGGGCAATGCTATGGCTTCGAGCGCTGCCGCAAGGACCATATCCGCCGCGGTATGCTGGACATCGGTTACCACTACTACATCACGCGCGACGGCACCGTCCACACAGGCCGCCCGCTGAGTCAGCCTGGTGCCCACTGCAAGGGGCACAACCAGCATTCGATAGGCGTGTGCTACGAGGGTGGTCTGGATGCCTCCGGCGAGGCGGCCGACACGCGCACGAAGGCGCAGCGCAAGAGCCTGCGCACGCTGCTCACACAGCTCCACGACGACTACCCCGGCGCCATCATCCTCGGTCACCGCGACCTGTCGCCGGACATCAACGGTGACGGCCGCATCACGCCCAACGAATGGCTCAAGCAATGTCCCTGCTTCGACGCCCTCCTCGACTACGAAGACCTGCAGCCCGAAGGGTTGTTCTGATGAAAAAGAAACCCCCGATTCACATGACGTGAGTCGGGGCTTTCTTCGTTTGATACACTTGATTTCTTAATGAGCTCTAAAAAGAGGGTTGTTCACTGTTATTTTATCTTGAATTATTTCCGTAGATGGTTATTTTATCATTATCTTTGCAGCGCATACATTGAATCAAAATGAAATACGCAGATTTACCGAAACAACGACTGAGTCACCTGGTGAAGCCCAACGGCAAGACGCTGGAGGAGTGGCAGGTGATGCTGCGCATGCAGCAGGCCCAGCGCGAGGACTTGCAGGTGGAATGCGTCAGCGAACGCTATAACTCTGGTGAGTACCGCGTGCAGAGCCCTAAGTCGGGTGGTGTATATAAGGTGGTGTTCCGGGGCGCGAAGAGTCCGTGGAACTACTGCGACTGCATGGATTTCAAGACGTCGCAGCTGGGGACGTGCAAGCATATAGAGGCGGCCCGGCAGTGGATTGCGGACCATCATAAGCGCATCCATTGGGACCTGCCCGCCTACACAAGCGTGTATCTCAGCTATCGCGGCAACGAGCGTAAGGTGAAGATCCGCATCGGCACACAGCATGAGGCGGAGTTCCGTGCGTTGGCAGCCCGCTATTTCGACGAGTTAGATACGTTGCAGGCGCGTGCCTACGAGCATTTCGGTGAGTTCCTGACGGCGGCCCGCGCAGTAGATGAGGGCTTCCGCTGTTATCAGGATGCGTTGGATTTCGTGTTGGAGCAGCGCGAGGCTATCGCGCGTCGCAAGGTGATTCAGGAACGCTATGATGATGATGCCCTGGACGGCCTGCTGCATACGACATTGTACCCATACCAGAAGGAGGGCGTGCGCTTCGCGGCGAATGCGGGGCGTGCCATCCTGGCTGACGAGATGGGCCTTGGCAAGACGGTGCAGGCCATCGCCACGGCGGAGCTGCTGCGGCGCGAAGGCTTTGTAAGCAATGTACTCATCCTGTGCCCCACGACGTTGAAGTACCAGTGGAAACGCGAGATAGAGCGCTTCACGGAGGCTTCGGTGGTGGTGCTCGACGGTACGCCGGAGCAGCGCTGCGAGCTGCTGGAGGGCGAGGCGTTCTTCAAGATAGCCTCGTACAATAGCATCCTGAACATGGTGGATGCGAGTGCGTTGCAGACTGTCGATATGCTCATCTTAGACGAGGTACAACGACTGAAGAACTGGAACACACAGCTGGCGAAGGCGGTGCGCCGCATTTCCTCGCGCTATGCGCTGATACTGAGCGGCACGCCGCTGGAGAACCGACTGGAGGAACTGTATAGCATTGTTGAGCTGGTGGATCAGTTCCTGCTGTCACCATATTATCTGTTCCGCGACCGCTATATCATCATGGATCAGGATGGGCGGACGACGGGTTATCGCAACCTGTCGGAGATTGGTCAGCGCATGGCCAATGTGATGATACGCCGCCGGAAGGCTGATGTCGCGTTGCAGTTGCCGCCACGCATCGACAAGAACCTGTTCGTGCCGATGACGCGCGAGCAGATGGAAGCGCATCATGACCTGAAACGGCAGGCGGCGCGCCTGGTGGCGAAATGGCATCGCCAGCATTTTCTCTCGGAGATGGACCGCCGCCAGCTGTTGCTGCTGTTGCAGCAGATGCGCATGGCGTGTGATAGCCTGTTTGTGTTGGATGAACACAGCCGCCATGACACGAAGGTGGAGGAGACCATGAACATCCTCGACGAATGTGGGGTGGATGGCGCAGAGAATGGACAGTGGACAGTGGACAATGGACAATGTCCTTCGCCGAAGGTGGTGATCTTTAGCCAGTGGGAGCGGATGACGCGGTTGGTGGCGCAGGAACTGGAACGTAGCGGGGTGGAGTACGCCTATCTCCACGGCAACGTACCGTCGCGTGAGCGCAAAGAGCGTGTGGAGGCGTTTCAGAACGATCCTTCCGTGCGCGTGTTCCTCGCTACGGATGCCGGCTCCACGGGCCTGAACCTGCAGGCAGCGAATGTGGTCATCAATCTGGACATGCCGTGGAACCCTGCCGTGCTGGAGCAGCGCATCGGGCGGCTCCACCGCATCGGGCAGCAGCGCGGTGTGGAGGTCATCAACCTCATCTCTGCGGGCACCATCGAGGAAGATATGCTGTCGCGCCTGCGCTTCAAGACCTCGCTCTTTGAGGGCGTGCTGGATGGCGGCGAAGATGCTGTGTTCCTGTCGGGTAATGAGTTCGACGGGCTCCTCAACGGCCTGCAGGATTATATGGAGGAGACGCCGCATGAGTACGAACCTGTGCAGACGGAGCTGGAGTTCGCGGAGACGGGGAGTGATGAGCGTGCGGCAGAAGGGACCGTCGCTGATGCGACGGGAACGGCGGCTGCGGAAGAAAGCGGTCCCGAGGCTACATTCCTGCACTCGCTGGCCGACCTTTTAGAGGCGGACGAGGCTACGCGCAAGAGGGTGGCGGAAAGGCTGAGGGAATTGACAGACCCCCTGTGGTCCCCCAAGGGGGACGATTGATGATCGAAGTTTTGTGACAAAGGAATACAAAGAAGTTATAAAAACAAATAGTAAGCAATGGACTTTAAGATTGCAGTATTGGCCGGCGATGGTATAGGGCCGGAGATCAGTGAGCAGGGCGTGGCCGTGATGACGGCGGTGTGCGAGAGATTCGGGCACACGGTGAGTTATGAATATGCCATCTGCGGCGCTGATGCCATAGACAAAGTCGGTGACCCGTTCCCCGAGGAGACATTCCAGACGTGCCTGCGCGCTGACGCTGTGCTGTTCAGTGCCGTGGGCGATCCGAAATACGACAACGATCCCACATCGAAGCTGCGCCCGGAGCAGGGTTTGCTGGCGATGCGTAAGGGGTTGGGGTTGTATGCCAATATTCGTCCGATAGAGACCTTCGACTGCCTTGTGCATAAGTCGCCGCTGAAGGACGAGTTGGTGCGCGGTGCCGACTTCATCTGCATTCGTGAACTCACGGGCGGTATGTACTTCGGCGAGAAATACCAGGACAACGACCGTGCCTACGACACGAACGTCTATACGCGCGGTGAGATAGAACGCATTCTGCGTGTGGGCTTTGAATATGCACGGCGCCGACAGCATCACCTGACGGTGGTGGACAAGGCCAACATTCTGGCGTCGAGCCGTCTGTGGCGGCAGATAGCCCAGGAGATGGAACCGCAGTACCCCGATGTGCGTGTGGATTATATGTATGTCGATAACGCCTCGATGCGAATGTTGCAGGAGCCGCGCTTCTTCGATGTCATCGTCACGGAGAACACCTTTGGCGATATTCTCACCGACGAGGCTTCGTGCATCACGGGTTCCATGGGGCTGCTGCCATCGGCCAGTACGGGCGACCATACCCCCGTCTTCGAACCTGTTCACGGCTCCTGGCCGCAGGCGGCAGGGAAGAATATCGCCAACCCGTTGGCACAGATCCTCAGCGTTGCCATGCTCTTCGAGTACTTCGGACTGATGGAAGAGGGCCGCGTCATTCGTGATGCCGTTCGTGCCAGCCTTGACGCCCATGTCCGTACTCCCGAGATTCAGGTGGAGGGCGGTGCGACTTATGGCACAAAGGAAGTCGGGGAGTGGATCGTGAAAAGACTCACCCCCAACCCCTCCCTTTGAAGGGAGGGGCGTAATTAGCTTCAAGAATTGATGGATGAGTAATAAAGCCCTATTCCTTATTATTATTTCCCTGTGTTTGCTCGCTTTGTCCCCATTGGCAGCGCAGGTATCTACTCCCCTCCCTAACAGGGTAGCGAGGGAAAAGGGGATTGACTCAACGTCAATCCCCCCGAGCGACCGAGGCTTAACTCCTAAGCCGAGGACGGACAGGCAGGGGGGAGAGTCCGTAGGGGGAGAGTCCGTAGAGTCCACGACTTACCCGTGGCTCGTACGCCAGGGGATTACGGCGATGGAGGATGATAGCCTGATGCTGGCGGAACGGCTGTTCAAGCTGGCGATGAGGGAGGCACCTTCTGCACATACCAACGCGATTCTGTGGAGCCACCTGGCCAGCATCCACGAGCGTACGGGACGCGAGCAGGAGGCACTAGAGGATTATAAGCAGGCGCTGGCAATAGCTCCCGGCACGACGGGCATCCTGCTCAGCCGTGCATCGCTTTATCTGAAGCTGGGCAATGAGGATCGTGCGCTAACGGATTATGACGAGGTGCTGCAACAGCAGCCCGAACATCAGGAGGCATTGCTGATGCGTGCGTACATCAAGCAGCGGAAGCGCCTGCTGAAGGAAGCGCGTGCGGATTATGAACATTTGTTGCGCTTGCAACCTACTCATGAGCAGGCACTCTTGGGGCTGGCACTCGTGAACAACGAAGGACGCCGTCCGCAGGAGGCGATGGAGACCATCAACCGAGCCATCGACCTCTACCCGACACATGCCGCAGGCTATGCGCTACGTGCGGGGATGGAGTTTGAACGCAAGCTCTACGAGCTGGCTGAACTCGACTATGGCATGGCCATTGACCTCGATCCCACGAATGTCAGCTACCGCCTGGCGCGCGCCAGCTTCTACACGAAGACCAAGCGGAAGCGTCTGGCACGTGAGGATGTGCGCGAGGCGGCACGTCTTGGAGCTTCCCCCGCCGAGGTGGCCGGGGCCGCCGGCTATAAGATTAAATAAATCAACAAAAAAACAAACAATATGACACAGTATCTTGCAGTCGATTTGGGCGCTACCAGTGGGCGCACCGTTCTGGCATCGTTTGATGGCCAGCGTGTTGAGATGCGTGAGTACACGCGCTTTGAGAATCCCCAGCTGCCGCTGGGAGGACATATCTACTGGGACCTTCCGCATTTGTATAACGAGGTGCTGCGCGCCTTGCGCAAGGTGAAAGCCGAGGGCGTGGAGCTGCAGAGCATCGGCATCGACACATGGGGCTGCGACTTCGCCTTCTTCGGGCGCGACGGCCAGCTGCTGGGGCTCCCTCACTGCTACCGCGATCCGCACACCGACGGCTCGATGGAGCTTTTCTTCGAGGAGCACATGCCCCAGGCCGAGGTGTATGCCCGCACGGGAATCCAGTTCATGCCTTTCAACTCGCTCTTCCAGCTCTATACGATGCGCCGCAACGGCTGCGAGGCACTGGCCCATGCCGACAAGATCCTGTTCATCCCCGATGCGCTTATCTACATGCTCACCGGTGAGGCCGTGATGGAGAGCACTGTGGCTTCTACGTCGCAGATGCTGAACCCGCAGACGGGTGATTTGGACGAGGAGCTGCTGAAGGCCATCGGCCTCACGCGCGACCGCTTCGGCCGCCTGGTGCAGCCCGGCGAGCGTGTGGGCGTGCTCTCCGCTCAGGTGCAGGAGGCCACGGGCCTCGGCGCCATCCCCGTCATTGCCGTGGGCAGCCACGACACCGCCTCGGCCGTTGCTGCCGTGCCCGCCACAGATGCCCATTTCGCCTATCTGAGTTGCGGCACCTGGAGCCTGCTGGGCGTAGAGTCCCCGACACCCATCATCAATAGGGACAGCTTCGCCGAGAACTTCACCAATGAAGGCGGTCTCGACCACACGACCCGTTTCCTGAAGAACATCACCGGGCTGTGGATCTTCGAGCAGTGCCGCAAGGAATGGGATGCAGAAGGCTCGGTGCCGAAGGATGTCAACGCGCTGAATGCGCTGTGCATGCAATCCGGGTGTCAGAGCATCATCTTCCCCGACGACCCGCGCTTCGCACATCCCGTTTCCATGACTGCCGCCATCCGCGACTATCTCACCGAGAGCGGACAACCGCTGCCCCAGACACCCGCCGACTATGTCTGCATCATCTTCCGCTCGTTGGCCGCACGCTATCGGGGCGTCGTGGAGTCGCTGCGCAAGCTCACCTCCGTTGATATTCAACGCCTTCATGTCATCGGCGGCGGCTCGCGCAACGAATACCTGATGCAGTTCACGGCCGATGCCCTGCAGCTGCCTGTCATCGCAGGTCCCCAGGAAGGCACGGCGCTGGGCAATGCCCTCGTGCAGGTGCGTGCCGCCGGCTTTGTAGGTTCGCTCAAGGAAATGCGCGCCGTGATCAAGAACAGCATTGAACTTAAAACCTATTCACCGCGATGAAGAATATGGATTGGAAGACGCTGAAGAGCGAATATCTCTTTCGGCGTCCTTGGCTCACGGCGCGGCGCGATACGTGTGAGCTTCCCGATGGTCGCATCAACGATGAATACTATGTGCTGGAGTACCCCACATGGGTGCATGTCGTGGCCATCACCAGGGAGGGTAAGATGGTGATCATCCGCCAGTACCGCCACGGCCTCGGCCGCACCTGTTACGAGATTGTGGCAGGCTGCGTCGAGGAGGGCGAGGATCCGCTGGTGGCCGCGAAGCGCGAGCTACAGGAGGAGACGGGCTACACGGGTGGTGAATGGCGCGAGGTACTGCAGTTCTCCTGCAATGCCAGTGCCATGAACAACATCACGCACAGCTATCTGGCCATCGGCGTGGAGCAGACAGATGGCCAGCACTTAGACGCTACCGAAGATATTGAAATCTACACCTTCACGCCCGACGAGGTGAAGGACATGCTCCGCCGTGGCGAGTTCATGCAGGCTTCCATGCTGGCGGCTCTTTACAAGTATTTTTCCGGACTTTGAGGCTTTCGCTTAGGAAAGCACCACGTTGATGGGTTGTCCCGCCATGAAGGCCTGCAGGTTGGCCGTGGCGGTGGCGATCAGCCGCTCGCGTGCCTCACGTGTCGCCCATGCGATGTGCGGCGTGAGATAGCAGCGCGGTGCTGTGAGTAGCGGGTTGTCGGCGGCAGGCGGCTCGGTGGAGAGCACGTCGGCACAGTAGGCTGCGAGACGCTCCGCATGCAAGGCCGCCGCTACGTCCTGCTCGTTTACCAGCGGGCCGCGGCCCGTGTTGATGAGAATGGCCGTGGGTTTCATCATCGCCAGCGTCCTGGCATTGATCATCTCGCGGGTCTCAGGGGTCAAGGGGCAGTGCAGCGTAAGCACGTCGGAATCGCGTAGCACGGTCTCCCATGAAGCCTTCGTGATGCCTGGTGCTAGGGATTCTTGCGCGCGACTTGTTACGGCCATCACCCGCATGCCAAAGGCCAGGGCGATGGCGGCGACGGCCTGTCCGATATTTCCCAGGCCGTAGATGCCGATGGTCTTGCCGGCCAGCTCCGTGAGGGGTGTGTCCATCCACAGGAAGTCGGGGGATTGCGACCAGCGGGAGGGGGAGACCGCCGCTGATGCGGCGGGCACGGTGGCGTTGGCGGTGCTTTCTGCGGGCGCGGTGGCGTTGGCGGCGGCGTAGTGAGCGACGCTGTTGGTGATGTTGAGAAGGTGCGCGAAGACCAGCTGGGCCACGGACGCGGTGCTGTAGGCTGGGATGTTCGTGACCGTGATGCCTCGACGGCGGGCTGCCTCGCCATCCACTACGTTGTAGCCTGTGGCCAGCACGCCGATATAGCGCAGATGGGGGAGGGCTTCGATGACCTCTGCCGTCATCAATACCTTGTTTGTGAGCACGGCCTCCGCCTCGCGGCAGCGGGTGATGGTCTCCTCGCCGCGTGTACGTTCATAGACGGTGAGCTGCGTCCCTGCCGTTCCCAATGCTACTTCCAGCGCCTTCCATGAAAGGTCCTGCTGTGTGACGGTATAGCCGTCCAAAATCACTATCTTCATTCTTCTCGCATTCTTTGTTTTGCGCGGCAAAGTTAATGTTTTTCTGTGAAAACGTAGTTCCATTGCGAAAAAAAACGTACCTTTGCCACGGAAATAAGCTACACAAAAAAACAACGATATGAACGAACTACAGCTCAAGTATGGGTGCAACCCGAACCAGAAGCCGTCGCGCATCTTTATGGCCGATGGCAGTGAACTACCTATCGAGGTGCTCAGCGGGCGCCCGGGATATATCAACTTCCTCGATGCACTGAATGCCTGGCAGCTGGTGCGCGAACTGAAGGAGGCCACCGGCCTGCCTGCAGCGGCTTCCTTCAAGCATGTGTCGCCCGCAGGTGCTGCCGTGGGGCTGCCGATGAGCGATACGCTTCGCAAGATATATTGGGTCGATGATGTGCCGTTTGAACTGACGCCCATCGCCACGGCCTATGCGCGTGCACGTGGTGCCGATCGCATGAGCTCCTATGGCGATTTCATTGCCTTGAGTGACACCTGCGACGAGGCCACGGCGCTGCTCATCAAGCGTGAGGTTTCGGACGGTGTGATCGCTCCCGACTACACGTCTGCGGCCCTGCAGATCCTCCAGGAGAAGCGCAAGGGTACGTATAACGTCATCAAGATAGACACGGCCTATCGCCCTGAGCCCATCGAGCGCAAGCAGGTGTTCGGTATCACCTTTGAGCAGGGTCGCAACGAAATCCGCCTGGACGACCCCGCGCTCTTCGAGAACATTCCCACGCAAAACAAGACGTTCCCAGCCGAGGCGCGCCGCGACCTGATGATCGCCCTCATTACGCTGAAATACACGCAGTCCAATTCCGTGTGCTATGTCAAGGACGGTCAGGCCATCGGCATCGGTGCCGGTCAGCAGAGCCGTATTCATTGCACGCGCTTGGCCGGCCAGAAAGCTGACATCTGGTGGCTGCGCCAGCACCCGAAGGTGATGGCATTGCCTTTTGTCCCCGGCATCCGTCGTGCCGACCGCGACAACACCATCGATATCTATATTTCCGATGACCACGATGACGTGCTGGCCGACGGCGCCTGGCAGCAGTTCTTCACCGAGTGCCCCGCACCGCTGACGCGCGAGGAGAAGGCGGCTTGGATTGCGCAGAACCGCGGTGTGTGCCTGGGCAGCGACGCCTTCTTCCCCTTCGGCGACAATATCGAGCGGGCGCATAAGAGCGGCGTGGAATACGTGGCACAGGCGGGCGGCAGCGTCCGCGATGACCATGTCATTGCCACTTGTGATAAATATGGCATCGCCATGGCGTTCACAGGCGTGAGACTGTTCCACCATTAAGATTGATTGGACAATTGGACGATTTACAATTGGACAATTCTTAAACGCTAAACGTTAAACGAATAAACCGATAGCTGTCAATTCAAGTTATGAGTAATTTTGGCGGTGACGACATCGATAAGGTGATTCTCGAAGGTGTCACCTTTAAGAAGGCAAGTAACAAGCCCAAGGCTGATCCCGGGAAGGTGAAGACCAAGGCTAAGAAAAAGAGCTACATCACCGGTGCTCACGGTAGTGCCTCGGCCAAGAAGAAGGCCGACATCCGCCGTGCGCGTGCCAATCGTCATAAGTGATGGTGAGGCGCGGAGCTATTCGAGGTCGATGATCTCCATGTCCTCGAAGTCTTCCAGCTCGTCGAGGTCATCGATGTCCTTGTCGTCCACGAAGACGAGTTCCTGATCTTCGCCTTCATCCGTCATCTCAGCTTGCAAATAGGAGAGGTCCTTGTCGCGATGCACCATTGCAGCGGCATGGGCCTCTTGCCGTTCGGCGGTGTCAAGCTGTTGCCACAGGATGTCCTTGAGCTGGGTGATATGGAAGCCCGTGACGGACGAGATGAAGATGTGCGGCAGGTCTGTGGGCAGGTCGTCGCTGAGCATCTGCATCAGTTCCTCGTCGAGGAGGTCTGCCTTGGTGATGGCCAGCACGCGCTGCTTGTTGAGGAGCTCGGGGTTGTAGTTGGTGAGTTCCCGCAGGAGCACCTCGTAGTCGCGCCGTATGTCGTCGGTGTCTCCGGGTATCATGAACAGGAGCAGCGCGTTGCGCTCGATATGCCGGAGAAAGCGCAGCCCGAGACCCTTGCCTTCGCTGGCGCCCTCGATGATGCCGGGGATGTCCGCGATAACGAAGGAGCGGTTGTCGCGGTAGCTGACCACGCCCACGGAAGGCTCCAGCGTCGTGAAGGGGTAGCCCGCAATCTTGGGGTGTGCCGAGCTGATGGCGTTCACGAGCGTGCTCTTGCCCGCATTGGGGAAGCCCACGAGGCCCACGTCGGCCAGCATCTTCAGCTCCATGATGACGGTGAGCTCCTGCATGGGCTCGCCGGGTTGTGCGAAGCGGGGTGCCTGATTGGTCGAAGTGGCGAAATGCTTGTTGCCCATGCCGCCGCGGCCGCCGCGCAGGAGCATGACGACCTGCCCGTCTTCGGTGACATCGCAGATGAAGCGCCCCGTCTCGGCGTCATAGACCACGGTGCCGCAGGGCACGTCGATATAGCGGTCCTGGCCGTCGGCGCCGTGGCTGCCGTTCTTGCCTCCCGCGCCGCCGTGGCCGGCGAAGATATGTCGGTCGTAGCGCAGGTGCAACAGTGTCCAGTAGTTATGGTTGCCGCGCAGATAGACGTGGCCTCCGCGGCCGCCGTCGCCGCCGTCGGGACCTCCGTTGGGCACATATTTGGCACGGTGCATGTGCATAGAGCCGCGCCCGCCCTTGCCGGAACGACACACGATCTTGACGTAATCTATGAAGTTTGTTTCCATTGTTGAAGAGGTAATGGGTCTAATGGGGGTAATGGGTCTAATGGGCCTTATGGGTTTCTGAGTTGCTTGAAGGCCGCAGGGAGATATTTGATGATGTCGCTGGCGATGAGGGATTCCTCGCAGAGCGCCTCGGCGGCTAGGTCGCCCGCTAGGCCGTGGAGATAGACACCCAGCTGTGCCGCCTCGGCCGCCAGATAGCCTTGTGCGAGGAGGCTGGTGATGATGCCCGTGAGCACGTCGCCGCTGCCTGCTGTTGCCATACCCGCATTACCTGTGGTGTTGAAGAGCACGTTGCCCGTGGGAGTACAGATCTGTGTGTAGTGCCCTTTCACGATGAGGAAGACGCCGAAGTTGATGGCGAAGTTGCGGGCGCGGTTCATTCGCTCGAAGGAGTTGTTGCAATGTCCCACGAGCCTGTCCAGTTCAGCGGGATGCGGTGTGAGGATGCTTTCTGCCGGCATTTCGCGCAGCCATTCTGGGTTCTCGGAGAGGATGTTGATGGCGTCGGCATCGATGACCATGGGGCATGCCTGCTGGCGTAGGTAGCTGTGGAAAGCCGCAGCGGTGTAGCGCTCGGTACCGATGCCGGGCCCGATGCCCATGGCCTGATAGCCTGTGGCGTCGAGTGCAGTGGTGATGATGGCGTCGTCCACATCGGTCTGCACGATGGCCTCCGAGACGGCCGTCTGCATGATATTGAGGACCGCGCGCGGCAGCTGTGCAGTGACCTTTCCGGCACCTGCGCGCAGGGCGGCACGTGTGCAGAGGATGGCAGCGCCCGCCATCCCTTCGTGGCCCGCTACGAGGAAGGCGTGGCCCATGGTGCCTTTGTGCGCGAAGGGCGACCGCTGGCGCAGCAAAGCCCGCACTTCGGCCTCCTCGGTCATCCACAGATGGCTCTTGATGCTCTCGAGCCCCTTGCGGCTCAGCCCAATGTCCAGCAGCCGGAAATCGCCCACGAAGCGATGGTTCTCGGGGAAGAGGAAGGCCAGCTTGGGCACTTGTATGGACAGCGTCTTGTGCGCGCGTATTATAAAAGAGGTGTCGTTGTAGGTGTTGTCCTCGCACATCAACCCCGAGGGGACATCGATGCTCACGATGGTCGCGTTGCTCTGGTTGATGCGTTTGGTGACCAGTGCGAAGCCGCCGCTGAGCGGTTTGCTGAGGCCCGTGCCGAAGAGGGCGTCGATGACTAAGTCGTCGGGGTGCAGGTCGGGGAAGGTCAGCTCGCTGGTGACCTCTATGAGGGCGTCCTCGTTGAGGTCGCGCAGGCGGTCGCGGTTCGTCTCGCAGTCTGGGTTGATATGCCCCGTGACGTTGAAGAGATAGGCCGTGACATTGCGCTCCGCCTGCAACAGCATACGTGCCACGGCGAGCCCGTCGCCGCCATTGCCGCCGGGGCCTGAGAAGACGATGATGCGCTGCTGCTCGTCGGTGAAAGTGCATAGGATTTCATCGGCGATGGCACGACTGGCGCGCTCCATCAAGTCAATGGACGCGATGGGCTCATGTTCAATCGTGTAAAGGTCCAATTCGCGGAACTGACCGCCCGTGAGAATCTTCATTTGAGGACTTTTTTTGTAATTTTGCCGCAAAAATAGTGAAAGGAATATGAAAAACAAAATAATTTATATACTTTTGCGGTCGAAAAGGTGAATCTCAACAAAAATTATCATCTGACATGAAGGAACTGCAAGTGAAAGACAAGACCTTTGCTATCTCCATTCCCGAGGCAAAGATCCAAGAGCAAGTGCGGCGCGTGGCTGCGGAAATCTGTCGCGACTATGCGGGTGAGGAACCGCTGTTCCTGCCTGTGTTGAACGGCGCTTTCATGTTTGCCGCCGACCTGTTGCGCGAGGTGACACTGCCTTGCGAGATCAGCTTCATCAAGCTGGCCAGCTACCAGGGCACCCAATCCACGGGTGAGATTCGCGAGGTGATAGGCCTGGGCAAGGACATCACAGGGCGCCATGTCATCATCGTGGAGGACATCATCGACTCCGGTCTCACCATGGCTCACATGATTGAGACACTGCAGCTGCAGAACCCCGCGAGTGTCGCCGTCTGTTCCTGTCTGGTGAAGCCCGACGCGCTGAAGGTGAAGGTCCCCATCAACTACTGTTGCATGGAGATTCCCAATGATTTTATCGTGGGCTATGGCCTCGATTACGATGGTTTCGGTCGCAATACGCGTGATATCTACACGTTGATAAAGTGATAGAAGCCAGACTTTTAAAGCTAAATGATTAAATATGTAAGATAATATTAACTAAGTCTATGAAGAATATTATTATCTTCGGTGCGCCGGGCTCCGGCAAAGGTACCTACAGCGAGGAAATCAAGAACCGCTACGGCATGGGTCACATCTCTACGGGCGATGTACTACGTGCAGCTATCAAGAACGGCACGGAACTGGGTAAGATTGCCCAGGGCTATATTGACAATGGCCAGCTCATCCCCGATCAGCTGATGATTGACATCCTGGCCAAGCAGTACGACAGCATCGCTGCCGACGGCAAGGGAGTCATCTTCGACGGCTTCCCCCGCACCATCGCACAGGCTGAGGCCCTGAAGCAGATGCTGGCCGAGCGCGGCCATGACCTGGGCATGATGATTGAACTGATCGTCAGCGAGGATGTACTAATGTTCCGCCTGTTGCGCCGTGCTGAGTTGGAAGGCCGTGCCGATGACAACGAGGAGACCATCCGCAAGCGTTTCGCTGTCTATCACAGCCAGACGGAGCCCCTCTCCAAGTGGTTCGCCGCCGAGGGCATCCGCCACACCTTCGACTGGGCCATCTGCAAGACCAAGGAAGGCATGCTCGAAGCCATCTTCAAGGAGATTGAAAGGGAGAACGCGTAAGGCCCCCTGTAGTCCCCCAAGGGGGACATTTGGAATTGACAATTAAAAATTGAGAATTGAGAATGAAGCGTTTATTATTAATTATTGCTTGTTCGTTATTCCTCCTTGCCCCGTCTGTGGCGCAGACCGAGATTGAGCGTTTCCGCCCGGGCGTGACGGTGGAGGGCGTGAACTATTTCCTGCCTAAGACCGTCTTCGAGGTGGTCCTGACGGCCGAGAAGACGGTGACGAAGCCCGGTGAGTTTGCGGCCTATGCCGACCGCTACCTGCGCCTGAAGGACGTGCCCACCGTGGAGTCCACCACGTGGACGCTGAAGGCCGTGACGCTGATGCCCTATGGCGCGCCCGACTCCACAAAGGCGTTTTCCATCAAGCTGCGTGCCAAGACCGCGGCACCCCTCGTCAGCCTCACCGACGACGGCCTCCTGCTGGGCGTCAATGTGGATGCCACGCCCGATCCTGCCCCCGAGCTGCCGCAGCGCGTGCCCGCTCCTAAGCCTGTCAACGGCCGCGACTTCATGACGCATGACATCCTGGCGGCTGGCAGCACGTCGAAGATGGCACAGCTCACTGCCGAGGAGATCTATGACATCCGCGACAGTCGTAATGCCCTCGTGCGCGGCGAAGCTGAAAATACGCCCAAGGACGGCGCCCAGCTGAAGCTCATGCTGGACAACATCGACCAGCAGCGTGCTGCGCTGGAATCCCTCTTCAAGGGCCAGGAGCTCACCAGCACCGAGGTGCTGAGCTTCGACTACGAACCCTCTGCGAACCCCGAGGAGTGCGCCGAGCGTCACCTGTTGTGCCGCTTCTCGCGCAAGCTGGGCCTCGTGGCCACCGACGACCTCAGCGGCGAACCCATCTGGATTACCGTGAAGGCGCAGGGCAGCCTGCCGCCGATAGAGAACGATGCCGAGGCTGCCAAGAAGAAGGCGAAGCTGGAGCAGGGCCTCTATGTCAACCAGCCGCGCCGCGCTCAGGTGACCATCTTCACCGCCACGCAGACCCTCCTCACCGCGGAAGTTCCTGTGGCACAGCTGGGCACCGTGGAAGTGCTCTCCGATGCGCTCTTCAACAAGAAGCTTGATACAAAAGTGACGCTGCACCAGCACACGGGCAGCGTCAAGCAGGTAGAGTAGGAGTTAAGGAGTCAAGAAGTTAAGGAGTCAAGAAGCTCTTACTACTGCGCGACACACGGCAGTGTTATCGATTGCACGATACCTCGCTGTGTGTCGCGTACTTTTAGTGTGACCTGTCCCTGCTGGCCGTTGCTGCGCACAACGACCACGAGCTGTCCGTTGAACAGCTGCATCGTGGGCTGCGTGAACGGCTCCAGGCTGGTGGCGTCGCCGTTGCAGGCGGCTTGGAACGTGCCGGCACCCGTCACCTCGAACGTCAGCTGGTCGGCGGCCTCGGGGATGAGCGTGCCTGCCTTGTCTGTCAGCGACACGGTGATGAACGCCATGTCCTCGCCGTCGGCCTTCAGTGTGCCGTCCGCCTGTGTCCATGCTTCCAGCAGCAGCTTCTTGGCCTTGCCTGCCGTCCTCACCACCTTCTCGCCAGCACGGTTGCCGTCGGCGTCATACACCACTACACGCAGCTCTCCCGGTTCATACTTCACCTCGTTCCATCTCAGCCTATAGCGGTCAAGCCGCGAAGACCCCTCTAAATCTCCCCGTGAGGGGAGACTTTCTTGTCCTCGAGACTTCTCTGAAGACTGCTCTGCGCCAGCCTCTCCCCTCCCTAACGGGAGGGGTCGGGGGTGGGTCTTCTTCCCCATGCTCTTCCCATTCACGAACAGCTCCGCCGTGGGGTAGTTGGTGTAGCAATAGACGGGTGTCACCTCGCCGCGGCGCTCCGCCCCGAACGACCAGTGGGGCAGCAGATGGATGGTCTCCTCCGCCGTGTTCCAATGCGAGCGGTAGAGCCAGTAGCGGTCTTTGGGCAGGCCCGCCAGGTCGCAGATGCCGAAGTACGAGCTGCGCGAGGGCCAGTATTCATCGTAGGGCGACGGCTCGCCCAGGTAGTCGAAACCCGTCCACACGAACTCGCCGATGACCCAGTCCTTGGTGTCCTGCCAGACCCAGTCGTCATCGGGAAGGTTCGACCACGAGCAGTATTGCACGTCATACGACGAGCACTGCCCGTTGTAGTGCTCCTTGTGGAGTGTCGAGTTGGGCTTGTCGGCGGCTTCCACCACCACGGGGAACTGATACACGCCGCGCGAGCTCACCGTGGAGGCCGTCTCGGAGCCCAGCAGGAAGCCCTGCGGCAGCTGCTTGATATTGTTCTCGTATTTATGTACGCGGTAGTTGAAGCCCGGAACATCCATGGCCTGTGCCATGCCGCTGCCGAGGGCTGCCTCGGCGCGATCCATGCCCTGCGTGACGGGGCGCGTGGGGTCGAGTGCGTGGCAGAGGCCTTGCAGGCGGATGGCAATCTGGCGCCCTTCCTCGCTCCACTGCTCCGGAATCTCGTTGCCGATGCTCCACATGACGATGCTCGGGTGGTTGCGGTTGGCCAGCACCAGGTTCGTGATATCCCTGTCGGCCCACTCGCGGAAGAAGCGCGCGTAGCCGTTCTTGCACTTGGGGTAGAGCCACATGTCGAACGATTCCGCCATCACCATCATACCCAGCGAGTCGCAGATGTCCATCTGCCATTGCGAGGGCATATTGTGTGCCGTGCGGATGGCGTCGCAGCCCATGGCTTTCATCAGCTTGATCTGGCGGATGAGGGCGGCTTTGTTCACGGCGGCGCCCAGCGGGCCGAGGTCGTGGTGCAGGCAGACACCCTTCAGCTTGCGCGTCTGGCCGTTGAGCTGGAAGCCGTGTTCGCGCGTGACGCGCACCATGCGCAGACCCGTTTTGATTGTCTTGCTGTCCAGCTGTTCGTACTTCTGCCCGTCATAGACCTCCTCGGGTCCGTTCCAGTCCACGCGGTTTACCGTGGCCGTGACCGTATATAAATAAGGTGTCTCCGGCGACCAGAGCTTGGGATTCTTGAAATAGAAACTCGTATGGAACGAACCGTCGGCTGCCAACTTCAAATCATCGCTGTTGATGGTCTCGCCGTCGGGGGTCGTCATGGTCACCTTGGCCATCACCGCGCCAGCCGCTCCACTCCCTGACGGGAGGGGTCGGGGGTGGGTCTTCAAGACCTTGCCATCTACCTCGACCGTCAGCACGCCGTTCTTCTTCGTGTCCGTGGCGCGTACCACGAGGCTCCAGTCGTCGAGGTGCGTCCTGTCGGTGGTGATGAGCGTCACGGGGCGGTACAGGCCGGCTCCCGGGTACCAGCGCGAGCTCTCCTCCTTGTTCTGCAGCTGGACCTCCAGCTTGTTCTCGCCTGGCTTCACGAAATCCGTGATATCTACGCGGAACGCATTGTAGCCGTAAGCCCAGAAGCCCGCCTTCTGGCCGTTGACAACAACCGTGGGCTCCGCCATCGCACCGTCGAAGAGCAGCTCCGCGTGGCCGCTGAAGCCCTCGGGGAGGGTCAGCGTGCGCTTGTAGAAGCCCTTGCCGATCCACGGCAGCGCCCCCGAGCGGCCGCTCTTCTCCGTGGCCTCCGTCTCGCCGTTTTGCACGATGGCCACCTTCTGCAGGTCCCATTTCTTGTCGAAGGGGCCCGCGATAGCCCAGTCGTGGGGCACGCGGACCGTCTGCCACGTCTGTTGGTCGTGAGAAAACTGCCAGCCGTCGCTGAGCGTGATTTCCTGCCGCGGCTGTGCGGCGCAGGTGAGAGCCAGGCTGAGCGCCAGGGAGAGTAGGGGAGTGCGCATATCTTTCTTCATTGTTATAGATTTCGCGGGCAAAGATAATAAAAGAATCCGACCATTCCGACATATTTTGTGATAAAATGCAAAAAAATGCGCGAAATGTTTGGCGGTATGAAAGAAACCACCTACCTTTGCCGACGATTTGAAACAATAACAAGCAAAAACAATGCAACGTACAGCTAACTTTTGGTGGTGGCAGAACTCAAGATTCCAATAATCGTGAGAGATGTGCCGCGTACCTAAGTTAGTATAGCAATATCAAGAGGCCAGTCGTTCTCACGACCGGCCTCTTCTCTTTTTCAACAGTCTATTCATTTAACCCTTTTTATTCACCCAAACACAAATCGCGTTATGGAAAACAAACAGAAAAGGTTTTTCTTGCCAGAGAGCGAGATTCCCACACAGTGGTACAACATTCAGGCCGACATGGTCAACAAACCCATGCCGCCCCTTCACCCGGGAACCAAACAGCCCCTGAAGGCCGAAGACCTCTTCCCCATCTTCGCCGAGGAGCTGGCACGACAAGAACTGAACCAGACCGACGCATGGATTGACATCCCCGAGCCCGTGCTGGAGATGTACAAGTACTACCGCTCCACGCCCCTCGTCCGCGCTTACGGCCTCGAGAAAGCCCTCGGCACGCCCGCTCACATCTACTTCAAGAACGAGAGCGTCAGCCCCGTCGGCAGCCACAAGCTCAACTCCGCACTCCCGCAGGCATACTATAATAAGATGCAGGGCGTCACCAACATCACCACCGAGACCGGTGCCGGCCAGTGGGGCGCTGCCCTCAGCTACGCCGCCAAGGTCTTCGGCCTCGAATGTGCCGTCTATCAGGTGAAGATCAGCTACAACCAGAAGCCCTACCGCCGCTCCATCATGCAGACCTTCGGCGCCACCGTGGAGGCATCGCCCTCCATGTCCACCCGCGCCGGTAAGGACATCATCACCCGCGACCCGATGAACCAAGGCTCCCTCGGCACCGCCATCTCCGAGGCCATCGAGCTGGCCATGAGCACCCCCAACTGCAAATACACGCTGGGTAGCGTCCTCAACCACGTGGCCCTCCACCAGAGCATCATCGGCCTCGAGGCCGAAAAGCAGATGGCCCTCGCCGGTGAGTACCCCGACATGGTCATCGCCTGCTTCGGCGGCGGCTCCAACTTCGGCGGCATCGCCTTCCCCTTCATGCGCCATAACATCCTTGAAGGTAAGAAGACACAGTTCATCGCTGCCGAGCCCGCCTCCTGCCCCAAGCTCACGCGCGGCGTCTTCCAGTACGACTTCGGTGATGAGGCCGGCTACACGCCCCTGCTGCCCATGTACACGCTCGGCCACAACTTCATGCCCGCCAACATCCATGCCGGTGGCCTTCGCTACCACGGCGCAGGCGTCATCGTCAGCCAGCTCCTCAAGGACGGCCTCATGAGCGCTGTCGATATTCCCCAGCTGGAGACCTTCGATGCCGGTGTGCTCTTCGCCCGTGCCGAGGGCATCATCCCCGCCCCCGAGAGCAGCCACGCCATCGCTGCCACCATCCGCGAGGCCCTCAAGTGCAAGGAGACCGGCGAGGAGAAGGTCATCCTCTTCAACCTCAGTGGCCACGGCCTCATCGACATGAGCGCCTACGACCAGTACCTCTCCGGCAACCTCCAGAACTACGAGATCACCGACGAGATGGTCGCCGAGAACATCTCCAAGCTCGAGAAGGTCATCTAATCGCCCTTCATGAAACGAATTGCTATTCAGGGTGTCGAGGGTAGTTTCCACGACATCGCTGCCCATCAGTTCTTCGAGGGAGAGGACATACAGCTCGTCTGTTGTTCCTCCTTCGAGGAACTCTTCCGTGCCATGCGTCAAGATTCCACCCTGATAGGCATGGCCGCCATCGAGAACACCATTGCAGGTTCGCTGCTCCACAACTACGAGCTGCTGCGCGATTCCGGCGCCGCCATCATAGGCGAGCACAAACTGCGCATCAAGCACTCCTTCCTATGCCTGCCCGACGATGACTGGGCCGACATCTGCGAAGTCCACTCCCACCCGGTGGCACTCATGCAATGCCGCGACTTCCTCAGCGGGCACGAGGACTACAAGGTTGTGGAAGCCACCGACACCGCCGGTGCCGCGCGAGCCATCGCCGAGGGCAAGCGCCACGGCCATGCCGCCATCGGCTACAAGGGCCTCAGCGAGATCTACGGCCTGAAGGTGCTGGAAGAAGGCATCGAGACCAACAAACACAACTTCACCCGCTTCCTGGTCTTCTCCAGCCCCTCGCGTGCGAACCTCTTACGGAATATCATGGAATCCGACAAGGCCAGCATCGTCTTTGCCTTGCCCCACGAAGAGGGCTCCCTGTCGCAGGTGCTCAGCATTCTCTCCTTCTACAAGCTGAATCTCACGAAGATCCAGTCCCTGCCCATCATCGGTCGCGAATGGGAATACCTCTTCTACGTCGATATCCTCTTCAGCGACTACACCCGCTACTCCCAGGCCATCGACGCCATCCGCCCCCTCACCTCAGACCTCAAAATCCTCGGTGAGTACAAACAAGGCAAGGAACACGTATAGCGCCGCAGTGCGCCTTCCTTGTCCCTTTTTAACGCGACGCGTCGTAAAGCCCTTTACGACGCGTCGCAACTGCCTTCACGACGTGTCCTTCTTGTTTTTCCCACGCGTGAGAAAAACGAGAAGACCGTGGTCTTATGGCTTGAAGACCGTGGTCTTCGCGCCTGTTCCATGCGTGGAATGCGGGAAGGAATGAAAAAGGAGCACTCCAAGCGGGGTGCTCCTTTGCAATAGGGATGTATCTTTACTCTGCCTTGAAGCTGGGGAGGGTAGCGGGGTTGAAGGCCTTGATGTAGGCGGCCTTGCCGGCGACATTCTCCTCGGTCATGGCGACATAGACGACGGCGCTCTTCTCGAAGAGCTCGGGAGCCTTGGCAGCATCGCGGATGATGAGCAGGGACATCACAATCTCGCAGGTCATGTCGTAGAGACGGCGCGAGAGGAAGTCGATGGCATCCTGGTTGTCGAGGGCCTTGACGGCTTCGAGGGCTTCCTCGTAAACGGGAATCAAAGCTTTGACGCGGTCAAGGAGTTGACAGTTGAGCGTTGAGAGTTGAGAGATCTCTTCAATCATGTCCTTGATGTTCTGGAGCATGGTGCCGTTGATGATGTAGCGGATGGCGGCGACGACCTGCAGTTGGGTGGTACCTTCGTAGATGCTGAAGATGCGGGCGTCGCGATAGAGGCGCTGGCACTTGTACTCCATGATGAAGCCGCTGCCGCCGTGGATGCTGATGGCATCGTAGGCGTTTTGGTTGGCATACTCGGAGTTCATGCCCTTGGCCAGCGGCGTGAAGGCGTCGGCCAGGCGCTGGTACTTCTTCAGTTCCTGCTTCTCCTCGGGTGTCAGGGCGCGATCGCGGGCGATATCCTCGAGGCATTTGTAGATATCCACGTAGGCTGCTGTCTGATAGAGCATGGAGCGGCCGGCATCGAGCTTGGCCTTCATGCGGCTGAGCATGTCATAGACAGCGGGGAAGTTGATGATGGTCTGTCCGAACTGGGCGCGCTCGCGGGCATAGGCGATGGCCTCGTTGTAGGCTTCCTGCGAGAGTCCCACGCTCTGTGCGGCGATGCCGAGGCGGGCGCCGTTCATGAGGGACATCACATATTTGATAAGGCCTAGGCGCGTGCTGCCGCAGAGCTCTGCCTTAGCGTTCTTATAGGTCAGCTCGCAGGTGGGCGAGCCGTGGATGCCGAGCTTGTGCTCGATATGGCGCACGTTGACGCCGCCCTGGCGCTTGTCGTAGATGAACATGGAGAGGCCGCGGCCGTCCTTGGTGCCTTCCTCGGAGCGGGCCAGCACGAGGTGAATGTCGCTGTCGCCGTTGGTGATGAAGCGCTTCACGCCGTTCAGGCGCCAGCAGTTCTCTTTCTCATCGAAGGTGGCCTTGAGCATCACGCGCTGCAGGTCGCTACCGGCATCGGGCTCGGTGAGGTCCATGGACATGCCTTCGCCAGCGCAGACACGGGGGATGTACTTCTGACGCTGCTCCTCGGAGCCGAACTCATAGAGCGTGTCGATACAGCTCTGCAGGCTCCAGATGTTCTGGAAACCGGCGTCGGCGGCGCTGATGAGCTCGCTGAGCATGGAGAAGATGACGTTGGGCAGGTTCAGGCCGCCGTAGCGACGGGGCATGCTGACGCCCCAGAGGCCGGCCTTGCGCGTAGCGTCGATGTTCTCGACGGTCTTGCTGGCGTAGATCATGCGGCCGTTCTCCAAGTGGGGGCCTTCGAGATCGACGCTCTCGCTGTTGGGAGCGATGATGTTGGCGGCCACGTCGCCGGTGATGTCGAGAATCTGCTTGTAGTTCTCGATGGCGTCGCCCAGATCCACGGGGGCGTAGTCGAAGTCTTTTGCATCGGCGAAGTTGCGCTCCTTGAGCTCAACGATGCGCTTCATCAACGGATGGTCGAGGTGAAACGCTATTTCAGGATGATCAGAAAAGTAATTTGCCATAAACAATATTATTTTAGAAACGAATTGACATAATTATCATAATTATCATCATACCATAATTATGGCCATTACGGTCATTCGTTTCTTATTCTTTTACTTACTGTTTTGTTTGTAATACTTGATGAGCTTGGGGACGACCTCTTCCACGGTGCCGGTGATGACGTAGTCAGCAATGCGGTTGATGGGTGCATCGGGGTCATTGTTGATGCTGATGATGATGCCGGAGTCCTGCATGCCGGCGATATGCTGAATCTGTCCGCTGATGCCGCAGGCGATATACACCTTCGGGTGCACGGTGACACCTGTCTGACCAATCTGACGGTCGTGATCCAACCATCCAGCATCTACAGCTGCACGAGAGCCACCTACTTCGCCGTGCAGCACCTTGGCGAGTTGGAACAGCATGTCGAAGTTCTCCTTGCAGCCCATGCCATAGCCGCCAGCCACCACGATGGGGGCACCCTTGAGGTTGTGCTTGGCAGCCTCCACATGGTGGTCGAGCACCTTTACGACGAACGCCTCGGGGCTGACATACTTGCCGACCTCGGGATAGACCACTTCCTTGCGGCAAGCGCCTTCGTAGATGGCCTTCTGCATCACACCGCTGCGGACGGTAGCCATCTGCGGACGGTGGTCGGGGTTCACAATCGTAGCCACGATGTTACCACCGAAGGCAGGACGAATCTGATAGAGCAGGTTCTCATAGACCTTGTCATTCTTCTTGTCCTCATACGGACCAATCTCCAGCTCCGTGCAGTCGGCGGTGAGGCCGCTGGTGAGCGAGGAGCTGACGCGCGGACCCAGGTCGCGGCCGATGACCGTAGCGCCCATGAGGCAGATCTGCGGCTCCTCCTCCTTGAAGAGGTTCACGAGGATGTCCGTGTGGGGAGCGCTGGTGTAGGGGAACAGCTCGGGGGCGTCGAAGACGAAGAGCTTGTCCACGCCGTAAGGCAGGATCTGGTCTTCCACCTTGCCCTTGATGCCCGTGCCGGCCACCACGGCGTGGAGCTCCACGCCCAGCGTATTGGCGAGCTTGCGACCCTTGGTCAGCAACTCCTGAGATACTTCCTGTACGGTGGCGCCTTCTATCTCACAATAGACAAAGACAGACCCACCCCCGTGCCCCTCCCTTGTATGGAGGGGAGTATTTACTTTTGCGGATTGATTATCTTGCATAGTTGTACTCATTAATTTATAATTCTTGAAAGGTGACCACTCCCTCCCTACAAGGGAGGGTGAGGGGTGGGTCTTCTATCCAATGATCTTCTCTTCCAACAATTCTTTGATCATTCCCTCGATATCAGCGTCAGAAGCCGTCAAAGTCTTCGACTCCTTCGCCTGGAACACGATGTTCTTGATGGCCTTCACCTTAGTGGGCGAGCCGCTCAGACCACACTGTGCGGGGTCACCGTTCACATCGGCTACGCTCCACTGGTTCAGCGTCAGGTAAGGGCGCTCTGCATAGAGGGCCCCCCTTTCGTCCCCCGAGGGGGACACAACAGACCCTGTAGCATTAGAAGCCCCCTCGGGGACCGTAGAGGGGGCCACCCTCTCCAAGGGGCAGGTAGCATATTTGTACTTCATCACCAGCTTGGCATTCTGCGGGCGACAGGGAGCGGCGCTGCCGTTGACGGTAATCACTACCGGCAGGGGAGCCTCCACGGTTTCCACGCCGCCGTCGATGACGCGCTTGATAGTCGCCTTGCCATCCTTCACCGAAAGCACTTCTTCGGCGTAGGTCACCTGGTTGAGGCCCAGCTTCTGAGCCACCTGCGGGCCCACCTGAGCTGTGTCGCCGTCGATAGCCTGACGGCCGCCGATGACGATATCCACGTCGCCAATCTTCTTGATGGCAGTGGCGAGGGCGTAGCTGGTGGCCAGCGTGTCAGCACCTGCGAAGAGGCGGTCGGTGAGCAGCCAACCCGTGTCAGCACCGCGATAGAGGCCCTGACGGATGATCTCGCCCGCACGGGGAGGACCCATCGTCAGCACGCCCACGGTGGAGCCGGGGTTCTGCTCTTTCAGACGCAGTGCCTGTTCCAGTGCGTTCAAGTCTTCGGGATTAAAAATTGCGGGCAGTGCGGAGCGGTTGACCGTACCTTCGGCCGTCATCGCATCCTTGCCCACATTACGGGTGTCTGGCACTTGCTTGGCCAGCACAACGATTTTCAATGCCATATTATTTCTTGTTTAGCGTTTAGTCGTTTAACGTTTAGCGTTTTATTCGTTTGTTTGATTAAAAGCGGCGCAAAATTACACAATTCCCTGCACATAACAAAATAAAACGCTCAAAAACGAACAATCCTTGCACACTTGCCCCTCATTTGTGCAAAAGGGGGCGAAGAAGAGGCCCAAGTCCCTTCCTCGCGCGCGTTATCTTAAATAATGATAAAAAGTGAGCCGTAAGTCTTGCGTCTCCGAAAAATGTTGTATTTTTGTCGGGTCAAAGAATCTTTATTATGCGTAAAAACATCTTCTTCCTGCTGATGCTGGTGGCGGGTACAGCACTGGCACAGCGCACGCCCACGATGGGCTGGAGCTCATGGAACACCTTCGCCCTGAATATCAACGAGGAGGTGATCAAGTCGCAGGCTGATGCCATGCACAATTCGGGTCTGCAGGCGGCAGGCTACAAGTATGTGAACATCGATGACGGCTATTTCTACGGCCGCGATGAGAACGGTCGCCTGCGTGTGCATCCGGAGCGCTTCCCGAATGGGCTGACACCCGTTGTGGAGCATATCCACCGTCTGGGCCTGAAGGCCGGTATCTACAGCGACGCAGGTCAGAACACGTGTGGCAGCATTCACAATCCCGACCGTTCGGGCGCAGGCGTGGGTTTCTACGGCCACGACCAGCAGGACGCGGACTTCTTCTTCAAGGAGCACGACTTCGACTTCATCAAGGTGGACTACTGCGGCGGTGAG
>Ga0310697_10000472_pt1 | contig 55049 bp, 63 predicted proteins | sample 172DNAGHGlowgp2_FD_203883 | JGI IMG/M metagenome (GOLD analysis project Ga0310697, IMG submission 203883) | Sheep rumen microbial communities from Palmerston North, Manawatu-Wanganui, New Zealand - 1728 DNA GHGlow gp2 (v2) (version 2) | ecosystem: Host-associated > Mammals > Digestive system >...
AAATAGAGGCGTGCAAGGCGATAGAGGATCGCAAGGAGTACAAGGCACTACTGGATCTACCGGCTATCCAGGCACTAAAGGTACGCAAGGTGGAGATGGAGTTAAAGGTGTACAAGGAGATAGAGGATCGCAAGGAGTACAAGGCACTACTGGATCTACCGGCTATCAAGGCACTAAAGGTACGCAAGGTGGAGATGGAGTTAAAGGTGTACAAGGAGATAGAGGATCGCAAGGAGTACAAGGCACTACTGGATCCACAGGCTATCAAGGCACTAAAGGTACGCAAGGCGGAGATGGAAATAGAGGTGTGCAAGGAGATAGAGGATTGCAAGGAGTACAAGGCACTACCGGATCCACAGGCTATCAAGGTACTAAAGGTACGCAAGGTGGAGATGGAAATAGAGGCGTGCAAGGCGATAGAGGATCGCAAGGAGTACAAGGCACTACCGGATCCACAGGCTATCAAGGTACTAAAGGTACGCAAGGTGGAGATGGAAATAGAGGCGTGCAAGGCGATAGAGGATCGCAAGGAGTACAAGGCACTACTGGTATACAGGGTGATATTGGCGCACAGGGTGTACAAGGAGGATCCGGAGAAATTGGATTGCCCGGTGTTCGAGGTACCATAGGAGATCCTGGAAGGATCGGAGAACAGGGTGTACAAGGGACTCAAGGTGTTCAGGGCGTACCGGGACATCCCGGAACTTCCGGTGTGCAAGGTACACAAGGAGAGATTGGTTATCCGGGACCTGGAGGATATCAAGGCGGAGCTGGACTGCAAGGTCATAAAGGAGAATTTGGTGCACAAGGCACGCAAGGCACTCAAGGAACCATGGGAACTACAGGTACTCAAGGTGTGCAAGGCGATAGAGGATCGCAAGGTGTACAAGGCACTACCGGATCTACAGGCTATCAAGGTACTAAAGGTACGCAAGGTGGAGATGGAAATAGAGGCGTGCAAGGCGATAGAGGATCGCAAGGAGTACAAGGCACTACCGGATCTACTGGCTATCAAGGTACTAAAGGCTCACAAGGTGTGCAAGGAACTCGCGGTATGCAGGGGGCACAAGGCACCCAAGGAACCATGGGAACTACGGGTACTCAAGGAACTATTGGAACTACAGGTACTCAGGGAACTCAAGGAGTACAAGGTGTGCAAGGCAATTGGGGTATTTGGGGTAACTGGGGAACATATGGGAACCCGGGTGTGATGATTGTCGGTGAGCAGGGCGGATCCGGAACAGTTGGCATTCAAGGACCTACAGGTACATCATTTTATGTGAATTTTTATGCTAATGGTGGTGGATCTAACGCTATTAATTGGAATACTATGAATCTATGTATGACCAGGAAATTCACATCTATTGGAGAAGACGATAAATTAGGTCATTCCGATATAATACGAGCATCTCATTGCATAAACAACGGCCAGATAATTAACAATCACCTGCACATATATATTGACCCGTATTATGTATCATTACGAACCGGCGAGTCCTGGAGAGAACCAAAATATACTACCATAATTATAGATAATCTTGAAAGTGATGTGACGGACGTAGACTTGCACATCGCAAATTATAATCATTATGAAAATTATATTCGTGTAACGAATCTTTCGGGTAGTGAAATTACTATAAATCTTGGATGGTATGGTGGTCTTGTAATAGATATAAACGAGTCGAACGAGGAACTTACTGCCGAATGCATGGGATATACCGTTTATGACGGAGGAGATATAACTCAGTTAACATGTGAAGTATTTGTTCAAAACGAAATATTCAACGGTCATGCTCTTCCTGATGGAGAAACTGTGGAAATAGGTTATATTTCTCCTCAGATTATTACGGATTTAAGTAGATTTAGTTCCATGTGCAGACCCGAGGGAATTATTACGTTATCTGGAGAAATGAAATATTTTGGAAGTATAAATTATAAATCTGATGGATCTTGGCATGATTCACCTCCGGCAATCCAACCGGAAAATATTGAGGATCCAAATATGCCGATTGTACCCACAACTGCCGGTCCTAATATTCCTAAATATTTCATTACACCCAAAGCTTATGATATTGATCCAGATGGTCGCTATCCGCATGATTGGACCCCGGGTATTGTGGGAGATCCCGCATCCTGGACAGTACTATCTAGAAATGCTCCATATTACTAATAAATAAAAGCAAACAGACCCCTTCGGGGGTCTTTTTTATTATTATATCAATTAAACAATTCTAATATGATTCCATTGAGAAACTTTGTATCAGATACAATCGATTCTGTAATGCCGGATTCACTATCCAGATTATATAACAATTTATGGGGGGCATATTCTAATACTAATATGAGAAGACTCCCGGACGGAACTTATGAAATTACAGGGCATGCTATTAAATATACCGGGTATTTTGTTAATTTGCTTACATGTAAAACTGTGCCGCAATCCCAACTCATCAATTTAGATAAAAGTTGGAATGAAATTCTAGTACAAAATAATTTATGTGCTTGGTTCGATAAAGATGCATCCGGATTTCCGGTTATCCGAATTAAAACGTGTTGTAACTCATGTCATCCTGGATTAGAAATACCGGTATCCGAAGATACCGAGTGTATTACCTGCACGGACAATAGATCTTTACCATATATGTATAAAGTTCCCGAAGATTAAGAATTTATTTGTATGGGCCAAACTATCGCATATTCTGCGCCAGGAATCACGACTCCGGCGGCATCCCAGCAATCTACAATAGTCCCAACTCCCGGATGTTCTATTAAAAGATTGTTAACTATCACAGTGCCCATTCATTTTAGAGAAGTTCATGTTTGGGATGGTTCGACAGACATTTCCAAGAATTGTCTTTATTCCTGGAGCACTGATTCCGTCTGCTGGACTAACTTCGTATCTTATGATGATTATCTAAGAATAGCGCCTAACATAGAATCCGATTTTTATCTCAGGATCATGCTTTTTGCGGGATTTACACAATTATCATTAGATTCTGAAATTATAAACTGCTATACCATATGTTTATGGCAAGAAAATCCATATATAGAAAGTTTATGTGAACAGGCCAATGCTATTGATTTATATGGAAATCTAGACTGTGCGTTGTATATGCAGCAGCAAATTTCCGATTATATAGTGTGTATGATAGGAATACCGTGCTATTACTTTCGAGTTTTGCCCGACCAGGACACTTCCGATCTTACTTTTAAAGAATATGTATTGCATAATGTTGAAGAGGTTAAATACATAAAATTAGTAGTCCAAGAGGGGGAAATGCCTTCTTCTAGACCTATGATGAATGATTTTGATTTTGATTGGGATACGGATTGGGAAGTAGAAGTTGGTAAAAGCATGTTCGCTCAGGCCTTCGGTGACGCGGCATTTCCAAAACAGAGAGATTTTATATATATACCCATGATGAAGCGGATGTGGGAGGTTAATTCCGCTTATGATGAGAAGCGAGAAGGGTTCATGTGGAGGCCGACAACATGGAAGCTTGGTTTGATTAAGTTTAACGAAAAGACTAATGTCAACCAAGGAGATTTTTCAGAAATCATAGATAGCTGGATGGTCAATCAATATGAAAATTTTCACAACAACGAACTGATAGAACAAGAACGAGAATCCGGAACCATCCAGACGGAATCTCCTAATTATTCGGCCACAAATCTATATAACGTATTTATGTCGGATAATATCAGGAAATCGGTAACGGAATCCGAAAAAGCAAACATCATATCTCGCCAATATAATCAAAAGGCTAGTGTGGTAGCTCGAAATGCATATAATTTTAAATCAAAAAGCTCTATTTTAACATATCAGAAGGGTTGGTGTGGAGATTCCGGTATGTTATCTTTCATTATAGAAGCCGAAAGCGCTTATGATAAAGATGTTATAATATTAGGGCCTGGAATATCGGTAAGTACATCTATAAATGACAAAAATACTTATAATATAATTTTTTTAAATTGCTCTATAGAATTGGAATTCAAAAAAGCATATCAAATTATAATCCGATGGAGTTGGAGTAATTTTTCTATTGAAATGTCCGCTTGCGAATATAAATGCCGGTATAATGTACCTGTTCCTAGACCGGAAATGTTTATATTTGATTATGTGAATCCGATAAATACTTTATCTCCATATAATGACGATTTATCCATATCTGAATCGAGTCCTATGGTACTATCCCCTTCTCCATATCTTATAACCAATATCAAACTATATAACCGGTATTTTTCTTGGGAGGATGCGGTAAAGGAAGTTTGCAAGTATACTACTAATCATGAAAATTGTATTATTAACGACCTTGCTCGTCCGATAGAGGGGGAATGGGGTTTCTCTCCGAGATAAAATTCATAAACATGTCAAATTCATGCGATCTCTTCATAAGATATATAAGTATATACTTTTGAAGAGATCTTTTGTTTTATAGCGGATAAATGCGCATAAACAACATATTTTGAATATTATTTAAGAGAGCCAAAAATATTTTATGAAAACTCTACAAGAATCTATAATAGGTAGACGGTCAAGCAATCGTGTATTTAGTATGAATGATATAAAAACCGGAGATATTGTAAAATTCCGAAATGGTTTGTTGGCTATGGCTTATATTAATGGAGATAAGTATGATTCCGGTTTTTATTATAATTCTACGGAAATGTTTACTAATATGATAATGATTAGTATGTTTCCAAAAGATTTGAAACATAAAATAGTTGACTATCTCGATATTATAGCTGTATACAGAGACCCTAATAATATTATAGGTAGTGATCGAGGTTTTAAGGGATTTAAATGTGGGAAATATTATTCATCATTGGAAAAATCTAGCCTTCAAAGACTGATAGATAATGGAGATTATGAAATAATATATGAAGAAAAATGAAGACATTGCAAGAATCTATAATAGGAAGAAAAGGCGCTCCTTCCGGTAAATTAGGATTGTATACACTAGATCTTTTAATTCCGGTCAATAATCCTATTTCTAGAGTTCAAATCCATAGATTTCGGGAGGAATTAACGCGAGGTATTCATTATGTTGTTGATGATATTGAACCTTATTTGTGTATAGAATCTAATTTAGGCAGAATACGTGGAGAAAAACAAGCGATTGAGGACGCTCGCAAATATATGGGATATATTAAAAAACAAAATCATATGGACAGATTCTCCAAATATATCGGCATCACCAGGCCTTATGGTGATGATGAACCTGAACTACTGGGTTGGGATTATATAATAGGATTGGATGATAATGATAATGTGTTCGTGGTAAACACTAAATAAATTGGAATTATGAAACATATTAGTGAATCTATAATAGGACGGAAAGGGTTGGAAATCCTTTATATAGTGTGGCCGAACTGGAGTACCGGAGTCATATGTTTGAGAAAAGAGGAGAAATTTGAAGAATTGGAAACCCAAATGCATAATACCATTTTTATAATATCCGAATCCGATTTGATAAACAACAGGTATCTTTTTAATGATATGGATGCCGTATTTTATCGCTCTGAAAAACCGGATACTATTTCAAATGTCATAAATAAATTAAAAGAATTTATTGAAACCGGTGATGTAGACGATATCCTAGATATTGGGTTCAAACAATGTGAGATCGATGAGATTTGGAAAAAATTAAAAATAAAAATATGAAAACTATAAAAGAATCTATAATAGGAAGAAGAGGCGCTCCTTCCGGAAGACCAGGTTTATGGCAAATAGATGAATTAGTTCCGGTATCTTCAAATAAGAAAGGCAAGATATATGACATATTGACACATATAACAGGGCAAAATAATCGCGGGGCTAGTTGTGATAATTATATAGATCCATTATCCGATCTTTTGAAAATGGATTGCAATCTTGCTGGTCTTAGAAATAAAGCTGAAGCCATAGAAGAAGCTCAAAATTATGCAAATCAAATAAATCCATCTGAATATAGATTTATAGGAATCACCAGAGTTTATGACGACGAACCCGAACCCCTAGATTGGGATTATATATTGGGAATAGATAATAATCGCAAATTATTCATAATGCATAGAAATAATTAAAAAGAAACATATGAAATCACTTAAAGAAAAAATTCAAGAAGAGATGGCTACCCCAGCCAATACTATGGGGGTAGGAAATCCGGTTCTTCCGGGTATGAACGGAGAGATAGGCTCCGGCGATACCTTTGTAGGTACAGGCAAGCCTAATGAGTCTAAAACTATTCCTATAAAGAAAATCAAACAGAAAAAAGGAAAAGGATACAAAAAATGCATGGAATGTCCCAAGGAAGAAGAATAACCTATAAGAATTTACAAAAACGTTTGATTATTTACAAAAAGAAAATATATAAACATATATGAAAAGTCTATTTGAACATTTGCAAGATTTTATGGAAAAATGGAACGCCGAAGGCGGCTGGGGTTCATCTTCTAAATACGGTTGGACCGCGGTAGATCAAGAAGGAAGATATGCTTCCGGTACCGACCTATATGGCGATATGGCGGACGGCGCTCCTATCAGTTACAACTTAATAGCTCCTCATGGGGCTCCTATAATTTGCTTACAAGAGCTTCTTAAATTATTAGATCATAAATATTATTGCGATGGTGAATATAAGTATAACCGCTTGAATCTAGACTATATGGGGCTTCCCGGAGGGAAAATCGAATCGTCCGAAAGTGCGGATAATTTGGTTGGTAAGCAAACTTATAATCCAACCAAATCAGGACAAGGATTAAATGCTGGTGGTTGGGCAGTACAACCACACATGGCTCCGGATAGTGAAGAAATGAAAGCATGGCGTTCGGTGTCTCCCGAGAACTATAGTGAAAATCTAGCTAAGGTAAAAGATGCTTGGAGAGCAATTAAAGGTTCAAATGCTAAGGAACCAGGATTTGCCGTTATTGGTCAGGCAGGATGGGGAAAATCCGAAATCATGACCAAAGAGGCACGAAATGCCGGATATGATGTTATCGTCGTCAATCTAGCTATGGCGGCATCTGAAGATGTGCTGGGTATCCCTGTTCCGGATAGATTAGCATCAGGACAACTAAAAACAGAATACGCAGCTCCCGGATGGCTAGCTTATGTGGCTCAACACCCAGACGACAAAATTTGCATTTTCTTCGATGAATTCAACCAGGCCAGTAGAGATGTTTTGGGTACTATTCAGAATTTCTTACTAACTAAGACCGTTAATGGTGTCCAATACCCGAATATCAGATTCATGGCGGCGGGTAATGAAAAATCCGAAAATAGTTCACTAGTTGACATCAACTCTCTCCCGGCTGTTCGTGATAGATTTAAAATGGTCAGATGGAAATCCGATTGGGCTTACTATTTTAACTGGCATAGACAGAACTATGAGAAAGTGTTTGGTAAAGCGTTTATGGATGAGATGGATGCTAATAAAGAATCTTTTTCTTCTCCTCGTAATCTGACACTGCATGTTTTTGGATGGTTAGAAGAAGTTATTGCGGATCTTAAAAAAGATCCTACCGATCTACCTATATATACGGGAGATTTTATTTTACATAATATACTTTATGAACAGTCTACTGCTAAATGGAATGAAGCGGAACACAGATTTGAGAAACCTAGTGATTCGCAGGCTTTGAATCTTTCTAAGCTTGCCGACTATATAGCCAAATATATATATGATGCGGTAACAGGTAGCTCTACTAATACCGGATCCGAACATATCTTTGGTTCTAAAGGACGCACCACTATGGATAAAAACGACATTCAAAGATTAAGAGACATGATGCAAGATGGATTTGTAGTCGCCGATGACGGTAATACATATGGCGTATGCAAAGAAAATATCAGGTATGTATTTGATGAATCTATATATCCGGCGGAAGTAGTAGAAAGAACCGTTGAAACACTGGAGAAAGTGGAAGGTATTAAATGGAAATATACAACCAAAAAACAATGCAAGACTGGGTGTAAAAAGGAAGGAATCTCCGAGAATATAGAAGTAGACTTAGATAAATTTGTCGCCGATGATAAAGGCAATGTTGCAAAAAAATAAATTAAAATATACACATGGCATACGTTTCTATTGATAGAGACAGTCTGGCATTCACTAAGAACAGTATAAACAATGTAGATCCCGGTAATCAGAAATTCTGCCGGGATCTCGTTGAGTTCATAGATATGTCCTGTATATCATCGGACGATGATTTCTTCTATGATATGATGCAATTTATCAGATTCATGAAGATGGATGGAATTGCCTGCACTGATACAAATGGGCTTATTATGATGAATCCTCCTCAGATGTTCAAATCTTTACCGGAATGGGATTTTATCTATGATCATGAATGCCTACACCAGTTGTGGGACACTTTTGGAGTAGCGGATAAAATCCAAGCTGCCGGTCAGCAGTATGATCACGAACTTTTGAATATAGCCTCAGACTGTGTTATCAACGACTATCTTGACTTTTATCGCGGTAAATCTATTCCCGGAGGCGCTAATGGGGGTTTAGTAACACCGGAAAGCGTGAAAAATGACTTCGGTGTGGTATATGACAGATCTGTGGATACTCAGTATTCCTTATATATGAAGATTATAAAAGCATGCCAGGAAGATCCGAATCTAGCTAAAAAGATGAAGCAGAAATTCGGTAAGCTACAACCTAAAAAAGTGACTTATATGCCACCTAGTGGAAGAAAACAGCCACGAAAACCAGACCTGAATTTCCCACCAGAGTTCATTCAAGGCTGGTGTGATGCTATTAGAGATGTATTCAAAGGAAAAGTAGATCCCCTCACTTATAGACCAGTGGTCAATTTTATAAGTTTTGCGGCCAAATCTTCTAAATCCGATTTATGGCAAGCTGGCTATGATGCTGCTATGGAACAAATCCGAATAGGTATGGAGCAAGGTATCCAGGTTGGTGGTGATCCTGGTAGCGGTAAAACCAATCTTCCTCAGATTCCATGGGATATTCCTCCACAAGATCAAGACCAGATAGACAATATGGATGGTGATGAAGCTTCGGATACGGCAGATCAAGCAGCTAAAGAAGCAGATCAAGCCGCTCGCGAGGCGGAAGCGGCTAATGACGGTTCCGAAGGCAAGCAAAACAATGCTAAAAAGGCTAAGGAAGCTGCCGGAAAGGCTAATGAAGCAGCTAGAAAAGCGAAAGAAGCCGCTCGTCGGGGAGACGAAAAAGGAGCTAAAGAAGCCACTAAAGAAGCGGTCAAAGAGGCACGCAAGGCTAAAGCAGCGGCGGAAGCTAATAAGCAATCTAGAAACAAGGAAAACAATCGTGGCGGTGGTCCGAGCCAACGTGGAAATTATGAAGGATACGCCGAGCTTTCTCCTGAGGAACTTTCCGAACTAGAAAAAGAGATGATCAACAATGGTACTATCCGAAGTGATGCTAAAACTACCATAGGAAAATACTTGAGCCAGAGTGGTGGTTTTATTGGTAATTTTCTCAAGAAATGCCGAGCCTCTAAAGATATGAAAGAATCAGGATTAGCTACCGATACTGGTCAGAAGAAAACCAACTGGGGTAAAAAGGTGTTCGGTGAGATGAGTGATTATATTGCCGACGTTGTCCAAGAACACAAGATGCAATATAAACGTACCTATTCAAGATTCAAAAGAGGTTCTATGGTTCCGAAACCCGGCGAATTTTTATCTAAAGGCAAGCAATCTATAGAGGATAAATTCCCAATATCTATAGCATTCTGGGTGGATTGCTCCGGAAGTATGGGTAATGGTACAGGGTCCCCTTTATATAATGCTTCTAAGTGCATGTATGCTCTTGCCGGAGCTATTGAAGATGAGTGGTCCGACGAAGCCTTGATTTCCGAATTTGCTTTTGAGTATTATGCTTGGGATACTAGTATATACCCACTAAGAAAAGGTGAGATGCCTAGCAGCGGTGGAAGTACCATGTCTTTAGATGAATTGGTTAAGGGCATGATGGACCGTAAGAATACCAGCATGATTAATATTGTGATTACCGATGGCGGTGGTGGTCTAGGTTCCTCATTCGACAAATACATTAAAGGATCAGGAAGCCTGGTAATATTTGTGACCAATTCACCGACACTGGATGTGAAACGCAAAGCGGAAAGCAGTAACGAGCTTTCTTATGTGGAGGCCCCTTCCGATTTCAGTCTTAGTTAACCAAAATCAAAAAAAAATATTATTAAAAAAAATATAACATGAAAAGTTTAACAAAACACCTAATTGAAGAATCTATTATCAATAAAAACGATTCCGGATATAGCGGTATATCCAAAGTGCTCTCTAATCATAAAATCAAAAGCATTGACTTTGTCTTTGATGTTTCCGGGAGCACATACGGAAAAAATTATAATAAATGGACGGATCAAGCCGATATGATAGTCAACCAGGCCGGACAATGGGGTATCCGAGAAAGAGACTGTAATTACTGGATAACCAGTGACGGAGAACTTGAACATATTCGTTTAGGTCAGACTATCAACACCCCTGGTGGGTATACTACTAACCTGGATACTATCATAAATGAACTCAATCCGAATCCTTATTCCCTGGTGGTAATCTTCACGGATGATAATATTCCACTCATGAAAGCTATACATACTCTTAGATTCAGATGCCCAGTGGTATTTGTTAGTGATAATACTACACTAACAGGTCAAGACAGCCTAGAATCTAGAGGTATCTATTTTATTCATGATAACGACATAGATGCGAAACGCTCAATTATCTCGGTTGGGGGTGGAAGAAAATCAGCTATGGATTCCTCAGACATTGAACTGGTAAGGAGTATGATGGAAGGCGGACTTGTTGCATCTGAAGATGGAAAATTTTATGTCGTGTCTCCGGAAAGCATCTTGTTTGTATATGATGAAAATGTATATTCACCGGAAGTTGTAGCTGATACGGTTAAATACTTGGAAAGACAAGGTGTGAAATGGAAATATCATTCCGACACAGAAGCTCTTCGTGCTAATCGCGGCTGTCACCTAATTCCAGGTAGGTGATTATGATAATTACATTTCAGGACTTGCAAGTCGTACTACTTCTGCATCTTTTTAATAATCAATATATGCAATAAAATTTAAAAAGACCTTCCTCCAAAGGTCTTTTTTTATGCCTTAAGGTTCCGGTGCCCGAGCATATATAAGAATATAATTTGTTGGATATGGATAATACAAGTCTTAATGAAGCTCTGCAACAGTACCGGGTATTGCATACCCCCGTACATCTTTCTATATATCAATTCTATGCTAAGCAGAAATTTTCAAAACCTAATATTCTCGAATGTGAATCCGAAGAGCTGGAGTCCTGGAAAGAACGGGCTTCTACTCCATCTATCACCATTATAGATTCCATCAAGGGAAAAGTAGGCCGCACCGCTACCCTTTATGATCTTCTGGAAACACTGACTAACCCGGCGCGCGCTAATATCATCAAGGAACGCCGGAGTGTGGTTTATAGCTCTTGCGACGGAATCCGCCCTATCGGCTCCAATGCTTATGATAAATGGAATGGGTTTCAGGTTATAGATATGGATATCAAGAATCGAGAATATGCCGCTTATCTCAAGAAAGAGCTTTTTAATCGCCTGAAAAAGTATAATTGGTTCTTTGGGGTGGCATTCAGCAGCTCCGGCAAAGGTCTACATATCTACACTAAGATACGCATACCGCAGTCCGATGATTCCCGAAAGAAGAAACTTCTATACTTAGTCAACTATCGTCATAAGTATTCCTTTGTCTATCTAGCTTGTATCAAAGTCTTAGAAGAGATGAAGGATGAAAACAATAATCCTATCTCCAAAGAGGTCTTGCTCAAATGGCTGGATATGGCTATGTTCAAACCCCAGCAGGGCGCTTTTATTGGATATGATCCGGCTCCTCTCATCAACTCCGGGTTCTTCGAGGACTTCATATATGTGAACTTCGATAACGTGGAAGATATGGGGCACCCCGATGTGGACTGGGTCAGCTATCCGGATCTCAAAGAGATATTTAAACGCTGGGAATGGTTTGAAGACACTGATAACAAACCGGAGGTAAGCATCAAAAACGCACCGGAACTAGAAGTGGATACCCACAACAAAGTCCACTACAAGCACTTTGAAAGATGGCGTCTAGCAAATACTCTAGTAAAACTCTATGGCCTGGAGCAGGGATTCAAATACATGCGGATGATATGTTCTTCTAATATCTCCACCAAGGAAATTCAGGCGGACTGTACTACCGCACATACTCATGACAAACCTATTGACGAATGGGCTATAAACCAGCTCAATAAGTATCACGGCTTTAATATATCTATCGATAAACCCCAAACAGAGGAACCCGGCACCGACAGATTAGCTAATAATATAGAAGTTATTGATAACCCCACCCTGCTTAAAGAATCTAAGAATACTATAGTCTTCAATATCACCAAGGACCAGTACTTAGGAGATATCAAGAAGAAGTTGCTAGATTCTCTGGGTATGATCTCTCTGATAGATGCCGGCGCCGGTGTGGGTAAGACCGAGATGGTCAAGTCCCTGGTAGATAAAGACGGCAAGCGCATCCTCCTGGTGATGCCCTTCACCTCTACTATTAAATCCAAGATAGAAGGCAACCCCAACTGGGATTATTCCTACGGCAACAAAGCCCCTAAATGGGATCGAATGGGGATATGCATGACTATAGACAAGTTCTCGCGTCTGAACCTGATGGAAGTCAAGGAGATGGGTTTCGATTACATCTTCATAGATGAGTCTCACCTTATGTTCCAATCGGAATATCGCCCGGTGATGGCTAAAGTAGTAGAGAAAATCCGGAATTCGGAGGTCCCGGTAGTGCTGATGTCCGGCACTCCGGTAGGAGAGACTATCTTCTTCGAAGATCTTGTACATCTGAAGGTTATCAAGGAGGATGTCCGGAAGAAGAATATCAATATCCGGATCACGGGAAAGCCTATTGATAACCTATGTTATATGTGCCAGGCCATGGCTCGGGATGTCGCTAATGGAGTCCGGGTTTTATTTCCGACAAACAAAGGATCCCTTTTTAAAGAACAGATTGAAGAACTAGTATCTTACTTTTTGAGGACGGAACATTTCATATATGAACGCCCTATTGTCAACTATTATAAGAAATCCAATGTCGGAGAAGATTTTATGGATAAGGTCAATATCATGAAAACAGTAGACAAGACCAATATCTTGCTTTGTTCTACTTATTTATCCGTGGGTGTGGATATTCTGGATAAATTCGACTTCAATATATACTTCAATGATCTCTGGATGCCTCAGGAGATAGAGCAGTTCGCCAATCGCCTCCGGTCTCATGATTTATTTATCAACATTTATATCAACCGGAAAAATGCGGACGGTGATTCTCTGGATATTATAGACTACACCCCATGTAATTTCGCCTTGAACGAGGATGAAATCAAGAATGTGCATTCCATTGTCCGGGCCTGTAATGCTATGATAGAGAGAAATCCTATAGAATATAGATATAACTCCTTAGTAGCCAGCATCATAAGAGACAACAAGTTTATAGAATACAATGATGTAGAAAACAAATACTACTTGAACGAGATAGCTTACAAGATCATTATGTTCGAGCGGAAATACCGAATATATGTACAGCAGCTGCCGGTGCTGATCAAAGGCATTCTTTCCTATGGATATCAATACAATGCCAAAGAACTAGGAGAGTTCAAAGGCAATATCTCGGAAGATTTTGTGGTGGATGATAGCATCAAGAATCTTCTATCTAGTGTAAAGCATAGTTATGAAGCGGCCAATACATCATTGGTAGCCGAACTGCTGGACATCATCACCGAAGACCGGCTCTATATCTTCAATGATGTCATGAAGGGTCTGTATGATATCAAAAAAGGACCGGACTGGAAGAATGATGAATTAAATAAGATCATGATAGTCAAGAATATAGAAGTCTTCGAAAAAGTAGTGCCACTGGTAGTCTCTTTCTCTAAGATGTTTGATATCTCGGATATCAAGGAGATGTTCGAGCATTGCCGCCGGAATAATACCTATTCTTTTGCAGCTATCCGAAGACTCAAATCCTTATGTAATCTTATATATAATTCCAAGCTGGATCGATTGGACCTACCCATTGATGAATTCATGAAAGATTCCTATGCTTTTGTAGATAGCTGCCCGCAAGGTATTGTAGCTCGCACAGGATTGGAACAGTTTATAAGAGACAAAGCTCGCAAGTATGCCGAAGCAGACTCCACCGAAGAGATTGTCATTACCCGGTCTCCGCTGACCATGGATGCTCTTTATGAAAAACTCATGGAAATCTTCAGATGCATGATCAATGTATCCAGACCTCGCAAGAATAAGAAAAACAAGAAGAATCCTAACGAGATGGTGGTGGAAATGGAGAAAGTGATGTTGTTGTGGGATGATAAAAATACCAAAGCAGACAAGTTCACCCAGCAGCTGGCTTATCTCGGAGAGCTTATGGATAACTTGGAGGTCCGGGAGGAAAGAATTACTATGGAAGACATTAAGGAAAACTAGTATTTTTTATATAAAAAAACATGAAATCCATAAAGGAATCTATAATAGGGAGGAAAGGATTCCAAAATATAAAACAAAGCTTGCGAAATGGAGATGTAGTAGAGTCGCGGCACGGTATTTATTCTATTTACATACAAGATGATAATGTATTTTGGTCAGGTTTCGGACCGAACGAGCCAATAGGTGTGATCAATCAACTTAATGCATGGGATGAAAATTTACATATGACATATACATCAGGCACTAGAGAAGATCCTTGGGATATAGTCAAAATATATCGCAAGCCAGCAAACAAAATATTCCATAAAAAATCATCCCTTAAAGAATTAAATGAATATGTAGAATGGATCAAAAATAATGTGAAACCAATCAATAATTTTTAAAAGACCCGCCTGGAAGTGAAGGAAGAGCGGATAGCTTTGAAAGATATTAAAAACGAGTGATTATAGGATTTTGTTTATTTTTTTAGAAAAACAAAACGGTATTATGAAAAGTTTGACAGAATCTATAATGAGAAGAAATTCCGGAAGCAATGCATCTTATAAAGATATGTTAGAGCCCGGCGACTTGGTCGAAACCGTAGACAAAACCCTTTTTATGTTCGTAGATCAGAAAGGAAATCGAAATCATGGAGTTAATGTACCAGAAGACTCTTTTATAGATTATTATTCTACAATTCCTTTATCTCAATATGATGATAAATTAAAAAACCAAGCACAGCCGGATAAAAATATTTTGACTATATACAAAACATATGGTAATGCGATGATTAGTAGAGATTACAATCAACAGGATTTGAAAGAACTTCTCCGAGACTGCCGGGATTTGAAAGATGAATATGGTTTTGAAGTCATCAAGGTTAAGTAAATGATAGATAGTAATCTCCAAACTATAAAAGACCCCATCAGGGGTCTTTTTTTTGTCCCTAAATATTTCGAGATCATAACATATATAATTATCAAAATTATATACATAATATGATCAAAAACAAAACAACACTCATTATAGACGGTAACTGGTTGATGATGTCCCGATTTGGAGCCATGCAAGACCAATTCTCTAGCGAGTATAATGATAATGCCTTGCAGGCGGCTTCTAATGAACTAGTGGATCTGCTAGCCCAATCCGTCAATAAAATCATTAATTTCTTCGGAAATAACGTTGATAACATCATTATGGTCCAAGACGGCGGATCTTGGCGCAAACACATCCGGAAGCCTAAACTATACCAAGAAGACTATAAGGGTAATCGCGTCAAGGATGAAGGCACTAGCTGGGATTATGTCTGGAAGTCTCTGAGTAAATTTTGTGAGAACTTCAAAGATGTGGGGATAAGCTGTTTTCGGGAAGATAACTGCGAGGGTGATGACTGGTGCTGGTATTGGTCTAAGACATTAAACAAGATGGGAATCAATACTATCATATGGTCTTCCGATAGAGACTTGCAACAGCTGGTGTCTTATAATCGGAATAAGACCTGGACGGCCTGGTATAATGATAAAAAAGGTTTAGTATGTCACCAAGATCTCCAAAAGAAAGAAGATCTATTAGAAGATATGTTGTCTTTGGATATGGGCAATCCAACATTCGATAGTCTGAAATCGGATCTAGATAGTATGTTTGTAGATGTGAACTTCATAAACCCATTGGATGTAGCATTCGAAAAAGTCATATGTGGGGATAGCGGGGATAATATCAAATCTATCGTGAGAGTGAAGAAAAACGATCGGATAGCCCGGGTATCGGAAAAGGAATGGAATTCCGTAAAAGAATCTTATGAGGATTTTCAAAATCTTGAAAGCTTTAAACATGATGCTAAACTTATTATCCGAGACCTCAAAAATTTGAAAAGATTTTCCGAGAACAAAGACTCCATGAAAGATTTATATCAGATGTTCTTATTCAATATGAGGTTGGTTTGTCTAGATACCAAATATATTCCGAAAAAGATCCGCGATGCTATGGGTTCTCATAAAAACGAATATGTACAAGCGGATATGGAGAGTATTTTGAATAATTATAAAGTACTAGCTCCCGATGGAGAAGTAGAAGTAGAAGATCTGTTTGATATTTTTTAAGGTCCGAAAGGACCTTTTTTAATCTTAATCTTTCGAAAAATAGATTATATAGATACAAATCATATAAATATGACGGTAAAAGAAACTATAGATGTATTTGAAAAGATTATTGATGAACTGAAATCTTATAACAAATCAGCGAAATGTTTAACATTTATCAGGATTTCACCCGACGATCCGATATATGACGGATCGTTTCATGAGCTTAAAGTTATTAGACATTATCATGTTCAAAAATCTGCAGTTGATCCTCGGAATGTAGTTGTTGTTTTATCAAAAAAATCAAAATAATAATTATGAAAAAGCTGAAAATTTTTACCGAAGACATGCTCTCTTTGGGGGAGATTGGAGAATGGAGATATAAATTCAGAAAAACTGCGTTGCCATTACTTATCGTTCTTCTTTTAGTATTGGGGTCTTGTATTTGGATCGGAATCCAATACTGGGGAGTCAGAAATGATAACAACCGAATTATGGAATGTATATCTCAAGTATCCGGAGAATCCGATGGAACTCTAGAGGCCTTAGTAGGCAAATATCATATATTTCCTAATAAAAATATGACGGATAGTACGGTATATGATATCATCTGCGAATGCGGAGCATGGTATCCGGAGATAATCATGGCTCAATATAAGATCGAATCTAGTGGCGGAAAAAGCACATTAGCTAAATCTTCTAATAATCTTTTCGGAATGAGAATTGCTATGCGGAGACCCACTACCCAGCTTTCCGGAACGTCTAATAGCGGGTATGGAGTATATCTTAACTGGGAACATTCTATTATTGATAGGATTTTATGGGAACGCTGGGTATTCAAAGGCGAAAAGCCAAGCTACGAATCTTATATGGCTAGACTGGAAACTATATATGCGGAATCTCCGTGTTATCGAGAAACCGTAGAAGGAGCTGCTCGAAAATATGTGGTAAAACGCACAAATCCATAGCAAATTTAAGAGATCTATATTTAGATGACCGTTTATACATATTAAGACAAGATCACGCAAAATATCGCAAATATAAAAATTTTAAAATTATATCGATTATGAATGATACCGGAAAATTGTATGGGGAATACATGAAGATCAAGAAAATCATCAAATCATCATACGACATTGAAGATTATGATAAAAATACTAAAGAATGGATCGAATCTCATTATAAAAAGATTTTCAATGGATATAAAAAAGTGTATCTGTCTGTAAACAATATTCGTAATGTCTGTCAGGCTTGGCTGGATAGAATTGTGTTTGAAAACAACATCAATAGATTCCCAAAAGGGTGGATGGATATGATTTATTTCTGGATTCAAGGAAAATATAAAGAAAGAAAACGATTTATGGAGATGTTTTATACCATATATTATGATATGGCTACGGAATTAGATGCTTTAGATGGCGGTCCGGATACCGAGAAGCCCGCTACTACCGGATTCGCTATATAAGTTCGAAAAATTCACATCTTGGGTTTATTATTTTGTTAAAAAAAATATAAACATGAAAAGTCTTAGAGATTGTATCGTAGAATCCTCGGAATTTGATGAAGATTTTTATATAGAAGATGATGAATTAGTAATGGAAGGCAAGGTCACTGATGAAAAAAGCTTCCGGGAATGGGCCGAATCTAAATTCAAAGAAGTCTATGGTGATGAATATGATGAAAATAAAATGAAAAAAACCGTAGACGGATTGTTGAATGACAATAAAAAACTAGTAGAAGATGGAGAATGGGGAGAGCTTGTCGGTATGATGAACAAAGCGTTTACTCCGGAATCTAATAAGGAATAATTAATGAAACAAATATTAAACTAAAAAAGGACCGTAAGGTCCTTTTTTTATTTTGGGTGGGAATGTTTTAATAAATATTCCCATAAATTATATCATCAACTATTTTACCTACATTATCATCCCCTATTATATCATTAAGTCGTATTGGTTTTTTAGATTGGTTTGGATTAGCTATATATAATGGATCTTTATATTCATATCCATCTCTAACATGAGGAAATATAAATATAATAGTATTCCGAAATTCCGGCATAATGCTCAATCCATCGGATATGGCACTGACCATAGCATCTATGTTCCACTTTAAATGATTTCCCCATTCATCCCCCTGAAAAGTATATTCTACGCATATAGCCTGTATATCTTTTCTAACATCATTAAATAATTGCCATTGTCGCAATATTGTTATCGGAAATATAGAACATTCTTTAGGAGCACACCAGTTACCTAAAGTCCGAATAAGTTTGGAAGGATTCTTATAAACTTTTTTAATTCCGGATCCATTAGGATCGTTTACGAACTCAGCCCCATCGTGATGAAATAATACCCCTATTATCTTATAAGCTTTGTCTACATTAAATTTTGCCGGATTACTTGGCATATTCAATATAGAACTTAATGGTGTGATTCCTTTCCTTCCTATTATAGATTCGCTGATGTGTTTCATGTTTATTTAATATAATTTTTCAATTCATCCGGATAAATTTTCAATGAATATCTTGGAGCGATTATGGCGTCGGTGGGATTATTCATAATCATAGTGGACGTGAGATTTTGATTAATTTTCATAAATTCTTCTTTGAATTTATTGATTTCAATTGGAGAAATAAACAAGTGCGTCCAGTTATCACCAATCAGTTCTACAAGTTCCGGATTGTTTTTAGGAATTGTAAATCCTACCCAGGCGGATCCGTCTTTCCCGAAATGAAATGCATTGTGCTCGGTTTTTCGGTTGTTAAAAAATGTGGTAAAATCGGATCCGAATGGAATTAATATTATAGATTGATATGGAGGTTGCATATTTTTCCTCCCTATTATAGATTCACTGATGTGTTTCATTTGATTACTTTTATTGTACGATCGGCAAGATCAATTATTTTTTTCACATCTTTTATAGAACGCACCATGGATATATCCATTGGTTCACTAGATATATCCAGTATTTCACTCCCAAGATGATTGTGATGTGGAAAATTCATCATAAACGAACCTACATCATATCCTTCCATATGGCCATCGTCATCACACCTAATAAATGCATCTTCCGATGCTTTTGATGATGAATAATTTACCTCTCGCAATAATTTATCAACGACATTACCAGGAAGGTATATAAATAACACTTCCTCATCCACACCCACATCGTACATATTGACAACAATGCCCGGTTTTAAATCCTCAAACTTAAAATCATCAATCCACTGGTTGATGGTGGAGGATTTCCTTCCTATTATAGATTCTTTTATAGATTTCATTATAGCTCGGTTTTTTCGATTTCCTTGGTCAGGAGGTGTGTCTTAGAAGGATTGATTATATAACCCATCCAACTCATCAGTTCTCTATTTAGCAATATATTAGTGTTCTTCTTGATATCCGGTTCTTTAGCTAGAGCAATAGGAATATCGAAGATCATGCGGTTTCCTAGCCGGATGCTATGGAACTTTACGATAGGTCTGGTGGTTTTATTGCCACCCACAATAGGATTGCTTACATCTTCATATTCTTTCTCAAAGGTTGTTCCTTGGATAGAAAATGTGACTTTCTTATGCTCTTCATCAATTTGCAAGTCCGGGAGAGTCAGGCAGGTAGCTTTAGTGCCGTTGCCTGTATCTAGCTTGCCCAATAGTTCTAGGGTATGTCCTTCATCTAGACTTAATTCTACAGCCTCCACATATCCCGATTGTTTATCTTGGAGGAAGAATTCTTTAGGATTAGTAAGCTCATTGACCATTACATTGACAAAATTTACACCCAAGACGTCAGTGATGCCATCGGTACCCGGAGAAGCATTCAATTCTAATACTACATTATCACCAAGTTCTTTGTTAGATCCTTTGACTAACGGCATGATATCTACTGCACACCACGGAAGCTTGGAATACATAGCAGCTCGCAATGCTATCTGTTCTTGCTCAGGGGTGAGTTTGACCTTCTCGGCAGTAGCCCCCAACGAGACATTACTCCGGAAGTCGCCTGAAATCTTCACTCTCTTCATGGCTCCTAGTATCACTTGTCGATCTCTCAAGGTCAGAACATGAACTCTTATGTCTCCACCATCAGCTTCCTCTTTAGATTGTATGATAAGCTCTCTCTCCGGATCCACGGCGAAAATGGTCTGAAGAATAGCCATAAGCTTCTTGCCATCAGTCATGAACACGCCGGTACCGCCATGACCATCCAGGATCTTGACGACAAACTTCAGCTCTTCATTCTTATCGGAATCTTTAGGATTCCATTTCTCATTGACATCTTTCATGCGTTCATTGAAAAGCTCTTCGTTATGAATAATGTCTATAGAGAGTAGTGCAAAATTTGGTTGAGGAATGTCGTTTTTCCGCAATAATGCAGCTGTCTTATATTTATTGGAAGCTATCTGAGCCGGTTGCAGCGGATTCAGTACTAAGAAACCCCGGTCTTGGATGATATTCAAGACTTCCTCACAGTTTCCTTCCCCTTGTACTCCTAGTCTGGAAAACACCAAGGTATTGGAATTATTGAGACCTTCAAAATCCAGTTCATCATCATCGTCTTTTATAGAGAATCCTTCTTCCGTTTCGGTAGCAATGGTTTTCTCCGCTAAGAACAAATGTAGTTCCGGTACCAAAGATTTAGATTTCTTAATAGATTTGATGGCATCGAGAATGTTTTTGAGAGTCTTGTTCTCTTTAGGGTCTTTAGAGTTGGTAAATACGACCCAATGCTCGAATATATTCTTGCATTCTTTGAATTTCAGATCCGCATATACTACCGGAAGATCTTCCGAAGGAGTTTCTTTTTCAGGATCTTCGGGGTCTTCGGTTTCCTGATTGACCTCTAATATAGGTTCCTCAATGGATTTTGTTGATTCTTGTATGTTATAATATCTCCGGACATCTTCCGGTGTCTCAAACTCGTTGTACAACTTTTCCATATATATTACATTGATTGAACAAATAATAATCTTTTAAGAACCTATTCTGAAACTTAGAAATCATATATAAAAACGGTATTTTTTATTAGAAAATTTAAAAATATGGCTAATAAAGTATCCGAATGGGTATCTAAAAAGAAAGATGCCTTCAAAAAATCCCGCAAGGATAAACTTAATAAAGAAGCACTTATAAAATTATCAGAAGAAGCCGGGCCGCGATTTAATCTTATGGATAAGATTGAGGATAGTCCATATTATATGAAACCACCAATGGCCAATGATGCTAAAACACAAGAAATTTTAGAGTCTTTACCAATATCCAAAAATCTTTCCAAAACTATGATTCCCGGACAATTAGTATTATTCAAATATTTTGAACCTAAAACTAAAGAAGAACTAGAATTCTACGACGCGCGACCTATCGTGTTGTATTTCAATCAGTTACACACTAGTCAAGGCTTGCGTTATCTAGGATTTAACATTCATTACTATCCTCCTAAGATGAGATATAAGGTTATGAGCAAGATCTTTGAGATATATAAACCGGTATACTCCAAATACTTCAAAGACGGCACCGATAGAGAAATGGACGCCTTTGATTATCAATACCTTATGAAAGCCTTAGAAAAGGCCAAATTGGATTTTGGAGTCAGAATGTATATTCCAGAGCTAGTCAAAGAAGCGCGGTTGATTCCTCCAAAATACTGGGAGATCGCCGTATTCACGGAAGGATGGTTCAAAAAACGGACACGCATAGCTATTATGAACTACTGGTATCGATGGAAAACCAAACATCTTGGGAGATAACGTATTATTTCTATAAGCAAACGGAAAATAATGAAAGAGCTGAATATATTTCTTACCGAAAATAAATACGAGGATGCTATAAAGTCGGCCACACGCGTTCTTATCAATAAATTCGGATTTCAAAAAATCAAAAGAGGATCTATTGATGGGGTGGAGAAAGACGGCAAAGCTTGTATTGTACAAGTCTGTGAGATGCCTTATGATAGCTGTCTGGTGGTGGATTCAAGATTTTTATTCACCAACAAGAAAATTCGGATGTTCGACTATCTAGTATATATAGATACACGCAAGAAATTCCAAGATGTAGCCTATATTATAGAGATTCAAGATCTTATGAAATTTATAAAAGATGAACATAAAGATACTTTTACTATGTGGCCTACTTCCGGAAGCGAGCGTGGCACCGACAAAATCAATCCGTTAGGAGTGACTATCAAGCTGAGCGCTATAAAACCCAATGCATGGTGTACGGAAGTAACCCCGACAGAAGAAGACGGGAGATGGTCAAATCTTATTCCTCGGGAGCCGGGGTATAGTTTTTCGAATTTTGGACTCTAAGAAGGACTCTAAGAATTATCCTCAAACTCCCGCACCAGACATACTATCAATATCAAGCAACCCAATATCATCAACGATCCAGTAAGTAACCAAGTCATAATAGAAACTTAAAGGCTCCTTCGGGAGCCTTTTTTATTGATTTATGTTTATAGGTCTTACATTATCTATAATCCAATTTATATAATCTTTTAATTCTATTGGGTTCTTCCAAACATCCCATGAAAATTTTTTATTTCCGGGCTTACGATAAACTCGGACTATATTGAACGATCTATTAGTAGTGCTACCACCCACTTTTAGATCATCATCCCAGCTGGTTGTATGATTAGCGGCAATTTGGAATTTTCCAAAATTTCCGACAGGAGTAATAAAGGCATCGTATTTACCAGAATAATATTTTAGAACAAAAACAAAAAATGTACCAGCTGCGGATTCTACTATATCTCCTTCTCGCAAACTTTGTTTTGTAACGAGACTTACCCCTTTCCTCCCTATTATAGATTCTATTAGCGTCTTCATATTCTCACATATGTTTTTCCATTAAAATACAAACGCTGTTTGCGGTTGACTCCATTCCATTTATGGGATACATGAATCCATTGAGGAGCTGTAGGCGTGCCTTTCTCTAAAATCAGCTGATCAAACGGCAAACCCATAGACACTATTGTATCAAAAAGTTTACGGGTCTTGGCGGTGTCTAATACGTTCTTACCACCTACTTTCTTGACGCAATAAATATCCGCAGCTTGTCCAGACATATGCTGACTGGTCTTAGCTCCTCCGACTTTGGCATTCAGAGTTTTGCACCGATATCCAGAAGATATTATGATAGGACATCCCATCTTAGCTCTTAGTGGGTCCAGGATATTTTCTATCAGCTTGGTCAGGTTTTGTGTTTCTATTATGCCCGGAACATTTTTTATACCATATTTATCAGCCGTAGAGCTTTTGCATAGCTCGGATATAGTGAAATATTTCATATTCGTACAATTTTGATAAAATAATAATGTTTTTTGCAAAACAACAATATATAAAATCGCCTTAAGATCAGAATACGTCCGATTATATATTATCAAAATATAGGATATGAAAATAGTATTAGTAGGAGCACATGGTACAGGTAAGTCCACGCTAGCCAATATGATGAGCGATTATTATGGGTGGCCGGTTATTGAAAGTGCTAGCCGCGATATCCGGTCATTGATGGATTCCGGCAAGATCAATATCGGAGAAAAAGATTATCATGAATTGATAACCGCTATTAATGTCAAGATGTGGAAAGATACCGATCGGGCTAGTAATAATACAAACTTTATATATGCGCGGACTATTATAGACAATATCGCTTATGGTGATAATTTTGTAGGTATTAACGATCTTCATCGTTCCGGATTATACAATCAATTGACGATGGTAAATGGTCTTAATGCTTTTCGAAATGCTTTGATTATCAGGATTCCGATAGAATTTGGATTGGAAGATGATGGCGTTCGATATACCGATCCCGATTACCAGAAAAAAATCTCCGAGCGTCAGCAATGTATTTTATCCGCATTGTGTTATGATGAAATTATTCGTAGGGAGGATATTTTGACGGTTCATGGCACTCCAGAAGAGCGGCTTGATCAAGTGACAAACCATATCAATAGTTTATATAAGACGAATAATATATGAAAAAAATTTTTCTAAAAATTAAAAAGAAGTTAAACCCCGATCTGGGCGAAAAAATTACTAAATCCGAAAGATACGCTATCATGGCAGCCTTACGGCTTATGAAATTTCCGGACACCGAACTCACTATGCATCCGTCTAAAGACAAATATTATATCAAAGCCGGAAATGATGGAATCTGGATTAAAATTAATAATTATCCTCCAAATGTCACTATTGTTAATCATAAGTTTCAATACGACATTAAATTTTCATCAAGAGCTATGAACATATTAAGAAATTGGTTTATGGAAATTACCGAAAAACGTCGGGATCGTGTAGAAAAATTGTTTTTGAGTAACACCGAAAATTCATTACGATCCATCTATAACGGCATTGCAAATTAAAGAAATATCAATATGAAAAAAATCGTAGTATGTGGTTTAGGATATGTGGGGTTAACACATTTGTTGGGGTGTTGGCTTAGTGCTCATGAGGCCAGCGCAAATCAATATGTGTTTGTAGGTTATGATCCGGATAAGGAAAAAATAAATAAGATTATGTCCGGGGAATGTCCGATATCGGAACCTAGCCTGCAAGAGGTATTAAACAGCGCCCTGAGCGATCCGGATCATTTTGGAGTGAGCTCCGATCCGGCTTGTTGGTATAATGACTCCGATGTCGAAATGGTTTTCTGCTGTGTCGGAACTCCGATGTCCGATGACGGGTCCGCCGATTTGAGATATGTATATAGGCTGGCCGAGAGTTTTGGAGCTCATATTGGGAATCCCTGCGCTATCTTTGTGAATAAATCTACCTGTCCGGTGGGGACTTGTAATGAATTGTATAATATTATTACTAGAAACTTAAGATTTCCTGATTCAAATATTGGAGTGCTTTCCAATCCGGAATTTCTTGCCGAAGGAACCGCCCTGGATGACATGTTGGCCCCGGATAGAATCATTGTCGGGGGATTAATGGATCATGCTGAGAAGTTGCAAGAGTTTTATAATTCTATAGGCCTTATATATGATGGTGTTAACTGTGTGACTACCACATGGGAGAACGCCGAGATGATCAAATATGCCTCTAATACTATGTTAGCGACACGCATTAGTTTTGTTAACGACCTGGCGGATCTTTGCGAGCGTATCGGTGCTAATATACAAGTAGTATCTGAATGCATGGGTATGGATCGGAGAATCGGACATGATTTTTTGAAGGCAGGTCCGGGATATGGGGGGTCATGTTTTCCGAAAGACACTCGGGCATTGCTTTATCAGGGAATCTCTAATGGTGTAGAAATGAGAGTAGTAGATGCGGTGATTAAAAGTAACGAATATCATCGGAGAAAAGCATCGGACATTGTATCGGAGCTTATCGGACATATCGGACACGAAAATATCGGAACCATCGGAGTCATCGGAGCCGCTTTCAAGCCCGGTACCGGAGACTTGCGAGAATCTCCGGCGGTAGACCTTCTCCGATATTTGGTGAATTTGGGTAAAGAAATATTAGTATTCGATGAAAATGTATCCGAAGAAGAACTATCGCTGGCTGTACCGTGTGATCATCCGGAACATTTGATAATGTGTCCGTTAGAGGACCTGAAAGAATGTGATTTTGTAGTGATCATGAATCCGGTAGATATTGTGTGGCCAGAATTCGAATCCCATCATATTCGTGTAGTTGTGGATATGAGAAGCAGTGTTCCCGATTTTGTGATAAAAGATCTTGAAGATCAAGGAGTTATCTATATCGGACATGGTCGTGGGGATATATAATATCTTTTATATGGTCCGATACTATTAATATTATAAAGATTTATAAAAAACTTTTCGTATCAGATATATAAGAACATGATAAAAGTTTGTATTGCCGAAAAACCAAATGTAGCTAAATCCATAGCTAAAGTCCTGGGTATCCGGGATTATGGAGATGGATATATAGAAGGAGACAGCCCTTTATTAGGGTGTCATACTTATGTAACCTGGACATTCGGACATCTCTGCGAGCTGAAAACTCCTAAAGAATATAATCGGAGATGGGGAAGTTGGAATCTTTCTAACCTCCCTATGATTCCTCCAAGTTTTGGTATCCGAATTAAAGATGATGAAGGTATTAAAAAACAATTTAATACTATCAAGATTTTATTAGATCAATGTGATGAGTGTATCAATTGCGGCGATGCCGGGCAGGAAGGGGAGTTGATCCAGAGATATGTTCTTCAGCAAGCTGGATTCAAGAAACCCGTCAAGCGGCTCTGGATATCTTCTCTGACAGATGAGGCTATCAAGAAAGGATTTCGGAATCTAGAAGATGCTTCTAAATATGATAATGTCTATCGTGCCGCGCTCTGCCGGAGCATCGGGGACTGGTTGGTAGGGATGAATGCCACACAGTATCAAACCCTCATGTCAGGCAACCGGAACCTATTATATTCAGTAGGTCGTGTCCAGACCCCCACTCTCGCTTTGATTGTAAACCGCCAGAAAGAGATAGATGCTTTCGTACCGGAAAAATATTATGACTTGTCTTCCGTATGTAATAAAGTGAATTTTGAGGGGACCACTACTTTCAAAGATAAGAAGCAAGCTGATGAAGTATTCAAAAGAATCAAGGATCTTCCCATGGTCATCTCTAAAATAGAGCATAAAAAACAATCGGAGAAACCCCCACAGCTTTTCGATCTCACTTCTTTACAGGTGGAAATGAACAAGAAGAACGGATGGAGCGCCGACGACACGCTTACCACACTGCAGTCCCTTTATGAGAAACAGCTGGTAACCTACCCGCGCGTGGATACTCGTTATCTTCCGGAGGATATGTATGAAGAATGCAAACGGATTCTTTCCGGCCTTATCAATAGTTATGATTGTGGAGATTCTATGCCGGAAGAAATCAAAAAATCAAAAGATATCTTCGATGACAAGAAGATTACGGACCACCATGCCATCATTCCCACTGGCAAATGGGATGGCAATATCACCCCCGAAGAACATACTCTATATGATGTAATTGCCAGGAGGTTATTATGTGCATTTGCTCGTCCGTTCCTTACTGCTAACACCTATGTAGAGAGTACGGTAGGAGAAGAGAAATTCAAGGCCTCCGGACGCACTATTTTGGATATGGGGTGGAGAGAGATAGCTCGCATCAAATCCGAAGATGAGCCGATGCCCGAATTTGTGAAGGGCGAAGAATATAAGCAGACCTTGAAACTCAACTCTCATACTACTAAGGCTCCGGCTTATTACACCGAAGCCACCCTGCTGAGAGCTATGGAGACAGCCGGCAAGATGGTTACTGATGAGGAGATGGCGGAAGCCATGAAGGAGAACGGCATAGGCAGGCCATCCACTCGCGCGGCCATCCTGGAGTTGCTCTTCAAGCGCAAATATCTCATACGGGATGGCAAGTCTATCAAGCCTACCGTTACGGGCATATACCTGATTGATCACATCAAAGATCCTATTCTGAAATCACCTGAACTTACGGGGATGTGGGAATGCAAACTCAGGAAGATCGAGCGTGGTGAATATGATCCGAAAAAATTCAAAGAGGAGCTTTATGATTTTGTTAGAGACATAGTGAAACATTAGTGCGGAGAGTCCGCAAATCAATTTTTCTCATAAAAATTATTTTTTTTTGTTTGTAGGAAAGATCTTCTCCGGAAGATCTTTCTTATTATTAGTTCATAAGAAGAATCGGAAATGAATGATTTCAGTGAACATATAGGATTCCAGGTCTGGGACGGTCATAATAATCTGATTGGTGGAGATGGCAGGATAGTGTGCAAACGCAATGTCTGTGCTGTGAATCCCGACGCCATAGGTTCTCATTATGATATGATTAGCAAATTCATAGAAGAACAATATGATTCTAAATTCCACATATTACTAGCTTCCGGGGATAATATTACGGACCTACAAAAATCCATGTCTCTAAAGCAATGTGTAGGTATTGGAGAAATCTTTGTGTTGAAACACAAGAATCTTTATACCACTCCGATAGTCAATTATAATATGCTGGATATCGTCCGAGAAGATCCGCGGCCTGTATATCTTCATTGGGATATGATTAAAGATCCGGAATGGGAAAGGTTAGAAAAGTTCTTAAAAGATCATTCCGGTCCGGTGGTGCTCTGTCATCTAGGTATCAATAAGGAATTCAATAATCAGAAATCAGTTATCAAAAAATTCAAAAAACTTCAAAAAGAATATAATAATTTATGGGGCGAGATTTCCTGGGATGCACTGGATTGGGTATGTAAATATCCGGAAAGCATAAAAGGAATGGATATGGATAGAATATTTACCGCTTCCGATCTAGCTCCATTAGACAATCAAAATAAACGGGAGCTACAAATAGCTGCTATGTCTGAATTGATCCATAGTTCTAATAACATAAAAAAACTATTTAAGATATGAAAGCACTAACAGAATCTATAATAGGGAAGAAAGGATCATATCATTTTCAGGGCTTAACGGAAGGCGATATTGTAGAGATAGGTGCGCGTGGCAATGCATATAAATATCCTGAAATTAACTATAAATATATAGTAATTACCGATCAGGATTTATTACATAAATTATTACACCCCGCTAATTTTCAGAATTATGATATGAGTAAAGGATGTATTATTCAGGGGAGAAAATATACCGTAGATTTTTATAGCTTAGCGGATTATGATGAAGATATGTCTGCTAATGATGCATATTATGATATAATTAGGGTATATCGCGGGAATATTAAGGTTACTGAAAAAAATGTCGGTGTGTTATACGAAAAAGAAAAATTAAACGAACTGGTCGGCAAATATAAATTAATATGGGAGAAATGAAGCACATAAGCGAATCTATAATAGGAAGAAAAAATGCAGCACCCAAGTGGCCTGTTCTAGACAAAATTCCGAATCCGGAATTTTCTGATTTGATTCCTTATAATATTGTTAAGGTAGACTATTCCGAACCAAATGGATCTAAATATGGAATAGTAATTCCCGAAGAGGAAGCATTGAAATTATTTCCTCGTGGGTATAAGCCTTATAAAGGCAAAGGTGGTGCTATAATATTTTACGATCCGTCTACCGATGGCTATCTGATATTTAATGTGGTATCTAATTATATCAAACTATTCCCAAAACCGGTTCTTATGAGACCGGGATACGAAATAACCGACATATGGGATGGATCTAAATATCAAGGAACATTTAAATATAAACTTAAACACCCCAATGATTATGTGGAATTTCTAAGACAATCCGTAGACAATCCGGAAGAATTTGGAAAGATGTTAAAATCATGAGTCATGTTATAATTTACAAATTCCAAATTATTTATTATTTAGAAAAGAAATAAACAAAACATTATGTTACCTCATATATCCCAATCGACAGCCGGTATTAATAAATATGATCCGGTATATAACAATATATTCGAAGCATACTTCACCATTCCCGAAGCCCTACAGGGGGAATTTGGTAATGATGTAGCTGTATTGACAGAACAGGTAAAATCTATTTCCGGCCTAGAATCACTAGACAGATCACCGGAAGTAGTACAACAAACTTTCTTAGGAGCCAAACGTTCTTATCTAGCTTCTCGTCTGGACGACACTTCTCATGAATTAGAGATTGTATTCCAATTAAATCTGAGAAATGGCACCGATAACTATATATACAAGCTTCTTAAAGCATGGAATGCTTGTGGTTATGATCAGAATACCGGTTCTACTACACTGAAACCTGGATATTGTGCGGACTGGATGAAATTAGTTATTGGTAACCGCGGAGGTGACATCTTCCGGGAGATCATATATAAAGATGTATTTCCTTTCGGTGGTCTGACTGGTTGGAATGAAGCCACTTACGATTCCACTGGTGAGCTTATTGAGATCACTATGAAACTCAAGAGCGATTGGGCCGCGGAAACCAACGCATAACAACACCGACCTGGCAAAGGTAGGGATATTACCCGACAATGAAAATGGAGTCGTAGACTCCATTTTTTATTATTTTTAATAAAATATTTTATGGCAGTTTTACCAGCATCTCAGGCATATCAGGATGCATTGATAGCATTAAATACTATTGTGCAGGCTGCATATAATGATATCGGTCCCGACATGTTATTAGACATGTCGTTTTCGGATCCAAATAAGTATTTGTTTATTAAAGTCAATAACACTGTCCCTAAAGTAGATAATTCTACGATGTACGATTTTAATATTTTAGGTAAGACTTTGGAAGTCAGTCAGTCTACCGGATATGGAGACACCCCGAAGGTATGTATATCTTATACAAGCTCTAAAAACAATGCCGAGATTTTAACTAAAAATACTCCGGAGGTCACAGATGACCCTGTAGAGTGCTATTCCAGAACAAATAGTGAATTTGCGACACGGACATCGTGGAGAAGTAATTTTTACATATAGTATTGTGCCTATTATACAATCCATATCAGATCATCGAGCGGCCGTAGAAGCATTGCCCGCGGCTTCCTTGTATAATGCACTGGAGAATAATAATGTATATAAACTACAGAAAACAACCTCTTCCGGTACCATAGAATGCTATATTAAAATAACGGATAAAACACCATTATTATTCCCAAATACGTCTACTATTTATGATTGTTCTATAACCGGCCCTGCCGTATATCTTGAAATTTCAAGTTCTGGAGACATCAAAACCGGAGAAATTGGAATTCGAACTATATCCAACCTAATGTCCAATAAAACTCATATAGCCTCTGATAATTGGATAGTATATACGTCAAGCGCATCGGAATACAATACTAAGGTCGACCTAGTGATAGATAATGTGTCAGCAGGCACTACATCCGGATCTTCGGGTGAAATAACGTCTGTGTCTGATCATTGGACAGCTGTGAGAAATCTTCCAGCTAGTAATTTATATTACGTTTTATATAATAATTCGGTATATAAATTAACCAAAATAAAAAACGGACAGAAACTCACCTGTTATATAAAAATTACCAATAAAATACCAATTACATTTTCAAACACCAACACTATTCGAGATGGGATCATAACAGGCCCGGCAATATACATAGAAGAAGATTCGCTGGGAAATATCACTCATGCTGAAATAGGTATTCGTGAGATTGACAATGTAATATCTAATAAGACTCACATTGCTTCCGATAATTGGTTGATTTATTCATCTAGTTCTCAAGAATTTAACAGCGTTGTGGATGATATATTGTATTATATTAATAATTCAGAACCGGACCAAAATCATTTAAGTTTTACATCGAAGCAAGACAATAGCACGGTTTATATTCAAACCAACTCAGCAAGCGAAATTCCCCCAGATTTCGAGTATTCTTATGATACCATAAATTGGTCAACTTGGTCATACACTACTACGGGTACAAATCCATATGTTCATACATTTTCTACCATTTCCTTAAATTATAATGATAGAATATATATTAGAAGTCATGCTAATAGTTTAGGGTCTTCATCCGCACAATTTTCGAAATTTTATATGTCTGGGAGAATTGCGGCTGCGGGGAATATTCAATCATTAATAAATTATTCTTCATACGTACCGTCTTATTGCTATTATAATTTATTTCAGGGATGCACTAGCCTCATTTCATCCCCTCAACTACCAGCAATTTCACTATTAGAATATTGTTATTCATATATGTTCTCGGGGTGCTCTTCTCTCACCTCAGCTCCGGAACTTCCAGCTACCACACTTGCCGATTATTGTTATCAATACATGTTTCAATCATGTGCTTCTTTAGTTGAACCTCCGATGTTACCAGCAACTACATTAGCTCGAAATTGCTATGAATATATGTTCAATAATTGTACTTCTTTGATACATTCTCCTGATCTTCCAGCCATTATAATGAAATTGGGTTGTTACCAGAATATGTTTTATGGGTGTACATCACTCACCACAGCACCAGCCCTCCCAGCCACCATAATGGTTGACAATTGTTATCTAAGCATGTTCCAGAGATGTACAAAACTCATTAAACCTCCAGAACTTCCGGCTACCGTATTAGCCTATAGATGTTATGACAGTATGTTTAATGGATGCACATCACTCACTACAGCACCAGCCCTCCCCGCCACGGAAACCGCAACGTATTGTTATCGATATATGTTTCGGGGATGTACAAAACTCACATCAGCACCCACGTTACCCGCTACAACTTTACAATCATATTGCTATCAATATATGTTTTCCGGATGTTCCTCTCTCACAGAATGTGCGGATATGCAATACGCAACATCAATGGGTTCCAGTTGTTGTGCTTATATGTATCAAAACTGCACTAAACTAAACAATGCTATATCCCCTAATATATCAACATGGCAAACTTCGTATTTTACCAATTGGCTTTCAGGTACAGCCTCTACGGGCACGGTTTACAAACCTAGCAATTTGACCATACCAACAAATTCAGTCAGCGGCATTCCAACCGGATGGAATTCAGGAAATTATATCAAAAAAGTCAGATTATCCGCAATTGAAGACCATGCCGCGGGATTTGTGTATAGAATAGACGGCACCACATACACATTAGATGATAACACAGAGACCACAGTAACACTCACACAATCTCAAACCATTGAAATAGTTACCAATGATGTGATCCGGATAAATTATATATATAAATATGTTGGAAATCAGATATTAACTTATGATGAATGTGTGGATAATATATCTTGCATTCCATTTACGGAAATAACTGATATAATGTATTTTACCGCAAATCAGTCTGGTTCGACAATATCCATGTCGCATTCTGGAACAAATCAATCATCTACAAAACCCAAACTATACATATCTACTAACTTAACATCTTTTATAGAATGGGATTATTCATCCATAATATTATCGGACATTGGAAGTAAATTATACGTATTTGGTTGCAATACAAGTATATCTAGCGGTCCATCAAATTATAGTGCTTTTTCCATCACCGGATCCGTATCCGTAAATGGAGACGTTCAATCTTTGCTTGGTTTTTCGAACATTGTTCCTACTTACGGATATTATAGATTATTCAATCAATGTCCAATAACTTCCGCGCCTTATATATCGGCAATAAAAGTAAATCAATATGGGTGCCAATACATGTTCAATTTATGTACATCTCTCATTTCGGTTCCCAACATAACACCCGACATATTATCTTCATATTGTTATCATAGCATGTTCTCCGGATGTACTTCTCTTACTACAGCGCCGGAACTTCCGGTCACCACATTATCTTCATATTGTTATACTAATATGTTCTCCGGATGCTCTTCTCTTATACATACTCCCAAACTTGGAGCCATATCGCTTGCTAGTCATTGTTATGATGGCATGTTTTCTGGATGCTCTTCTCTTACCACAGCCCCGGAACTTCCGGCCACTACACTTGCCGATTATTGTTATTCAAGTATGTTCCGTAGGTGTTCTTCCTTGACTATACCACCCGAACTTCCAGCTACTACGTTAGCTTCATATTGTTATTCGTATATGTTTTATGATTGCACATCGCTTATTACTACACCAGCCCTTCCGGCGACAAATTTAGCTGATTATTGTTATCAATATATGTTTTATAGATGCACTTCTTTAGATGTTGTCCCGGACCTGCCTGCAACGGTGTTGCGTAGAGGTTGTTATTCTTATATGTTTCAGGGATGTACGGAACTTTCGTCAATTCCGGTTCTTCCAGCATATAATATTGTATATACCGGATGTTACACAAATATGTTTTACGGTTGTTCTCAAATATCTCATATTATAGTAAGTGCCACCTCATGGAATACCTCAAATACCGCCAACTGGGTTTATGGAGTAGCTACTACTGGCACTTTTGAAAAACCTTCTGCGACAAATATACCCACTGGTGCGAACGGTATACCTTCCGGATGGACAGTTATAAATAATTAAAAAAAACTATGGCATTAATAGAACCTATATCAGATCACAGATTAGCAGTTGAAGACCTTCCGGCTAGTGGGGTAATCAATGCTATTAATATCAATAGCGTATATATGCTATATCGGACTACAGTGTCCTCCAAGCAGTATTGTTATATTAAAGTCATAAGTAAAACACCTATTTATATTCAAGGTGAATCCGATCCATATGATTGTAGTATAGTAGGTCCAGCGGTTTATGTAGAAACAACAAATTCCGGAGATATCAGGACCGGAGAGATAGGAATTCGATCAGTATCTAATTTAATTTCAAACAAAACACACCTAGCATCGGATAATTGGATAATATATACATCAAGCAATACCGAATATAATAACATTGTCGACACTATAATAGATGAAGTTCTATAAATAAATTTTATTATTAAAAAAAATCAAATTATGACCATAGAAGAATATTTTGGAACACTGCAACAGAGCTTTGTAGAGATCTGGAAGAATCATCTGCAGACCGACAAATACTCCGATCACAAGGCACTGAATGAATATTATGATGATATTGTAGATGCCGTTGACAAGCTTATTGAGGATTGGATGGGCATTCATGGCAAGGTGAAAGATCTTACCAACACACTATCTACCGAATATGATGAACCTAAAGATTACTTGAAGGCTCTCAAAAAAATTGCCAAAGAAGGTCGTCAAGAGCTCATTCCCGAAGAAGATACGGAGCTCTGGTCCGATGTGGACGATATCCTAGGACTGATTGATTCTACTCTGTATAAACTGGAAGAATTGGATGAATCTGTCAATACATCAAGCCTTTCTAGATATCTGAAAGAGTCTTTGAATAATTTTTAAATCCGAATTTTGATTTAATATATCTTAAATGAAGACTATAATCGAATCCATTCAAGGCGGAAATTCTATTAAAAATCTCAAAGATGGCATCACCCGTACCGTAAATATGAGAGATTTTCCTTATATCAGAAAAATTGCAAGAGATTACAAAAAACGTCTGCAAAATCCGAAATTCTTATCAGCCCTAGATGCTATTCAAGGATGCGATATTGATTTTAAGATTTGGGCAGTTTATGATATGATGGGATATATAGAAGCTCAATATGATATCAACTATGGTGAAAATGACTGGGATGCAGATGCCATGGATCAGGGTGCCTGGGATATGATAGAAAAAATGACGGATCCTAAACAGAACCAATATGATTTCCTAGCTTTCTTGGATCGTAATGGTAATCCGAATTGGATGGGTTCCGCCAATGAGTATGCGGAAATAGCTAAGCTTTTCTTAGATCCCGATTTTGAATTAATGTAACTCATATGAAAACCATAACCGAATCCATATTAGACAGGGTTAACGGCAATCGTTTCGGAGGAAACAAGACACTTCGCGCATCTCAACAGGAAGCCGATCTTTTCCTAGTGCAAACCGACTTCAAAAACAGCTTTAAGGACTGGCAGCTTTCCAAATGCTCCTGTGTTTCTAAACTTTCCGAGATCAAATATCGGGAATGCTGGAAAGAGCTTCTGAATGTACCCAATGCCGAGCTTCCATTAAGCCAAGAAGAAGTAGAGAAAGTACTTAAAGAAGACTTTAAGGGAATAATCTTGGTAGAAAAGGTTTATCCTGAAGATATATATCTGAAACTTCCATATATAAAGATGGTTCCTTTGAAATCCGGAGAGCCTGTGCCTAATGCTCAGGCTATGTGGTGGTTCGGAGATTGGTTTACCAAGACTGAGGTTATGAAAGCTATAAAACAATATATAAATAGTTTATAATGAATTAGTTAAGAACTTTACAGGTTCCCGAAAGGGAACCTTTTTTGTTTCTTATAAGATCCAATTTGAATTTTTAAAATTATTATATATTATTTTTTTCAGATATCTATAAATAAATATTTTAAGACATGTCAAAAGTGCTGATATATGAAAAGCTAAGCAACGTCACGGGCTTCAAGAAGGTAAGATCCGATGACGGCTTTATCAGATTATCGGGTGTTTTCGCTCAGAGTGGTATCAAAAACCGCAACAACCGTACTTATACTACGGAAAACTATTCTAAGATGATTGAAGGATTGAAAAAGAGAATCATTGAAGAAGGATGTCCGGGCGAACTAGAGCATCCCGCCACCATGAATATTGATTATAATAACGTATCTCATATGGTAGAATCCGTTGAGATTGACAAGAACGGCACGGTTACCGGTACCATTAAGCTTCTGGATACTCCTAAAGGAAAAATTGCTCAAGCATTAGTGGAAGGCGGTCTGCCATTATTTATCTCATCCCGTGCGACCGGCAATGTGGATAAAAACGGCGTTGTGACCCTAGAGGAATTAAAAACTTATGATCTAGTAGGCACTCCGGGATTCGCCCAGGCCAGACTCCATTGTAATGAGGGTATGGTTGCCGAAAGTATCGATGACGATATGTTTATCGTTTATGAGGACAATAATGACAATCAAAATAAACAGGAAAATACAATGGAAAGTAAAGCTCTACAAGAGGAATTGCAAAACACTAGAGCGGCTCTCGAAGATATGACCAACAAATATAAAGAAGTGTTGGAGTCCATAAGAGAGTTGCGTGGAAAATCGTTTGATAACGATGTTAATGAACTTAGAAACCTCGGCAATCAGAACAAGGGTCTGACCGAATTCCAAGTCCGTCAGATGATCGAGGAATCCGTAAACGGCGCGGTTGCTGGTATTGTTGAAAAACTATCCGACGGCATCGAGAAATGGATCGTCGAAGAATATTCACCGGAGATCGAGAAATGGATCGTCGAAGAATATTCACCGGAGATCGAGAAATGGATCGTCGAAGAATACAGTCCCGAAGTCGAGAAATGGATCGTCGAAGAATACAGCCCCGAGATCGAGAAATGGGTCGTGGAAGAATACAGCCCCGAAGTCGAGAAATGGGTCGTGGAAGAATATTCACCAGAGATCGAGAAATGGATCGTCGAAGAATACAGTCCCGAAGTCGAAAACTGGCTTAATGAAGAATTTGCCCCTGAAACTTTCGGAGATATGATCAAAGAGAGCAAGCAAAGCAAATTAGAAAACATCGATGCCATTTTAGAGATGTTGGACACCAATAAAACGCAGTCCAAACCAGTTTTTGAAAGCTCTACTCCTAACGAGCCATATTTCATCGCGGCCATGCCCGAGCACATTCGTCCTCTTTGGGAGAATGCTTCTGAGGAAATGAAAACGTATATCACCGAAAAGGCCCACATGTATACCCTGAATACGGACGAGAAAATCAAATATTTCTGGGAAAACAAGGTTGACTTTAAGAAAGAGATTCAGCCAACGAAAAATATTAATGAAGGTTTAGACACCATTACGGATCAATTCGAGAAGAACCTGAGAACGGCTCTTCGTAATAGACGTTAAGATGTTAATTTTTTGAAAAAAGTACAAATAAATATTAAAAAATTATGAGTTTACCCGCATATTTAGCCAATATAAAATCTTCGGGCATTTACAGATTCGTATGGGACAAGTCCGAGATTCCCAACACTACCGCCGAAATATTAAGATTGGTGGTCGGCTATTCTGAGCGCGGGCCATTCAATACTCCGGTGTATATCAAATCACAAACCGAGTTCAGAAGCGTTTTTGGAGATATCTCTAAAAAACTAGAACGTCAGGGTTGCTGGTTTCATCGGATGGCATTGCAGGCTCTTCGCAGAGGCCCTATTCTTTGTTTGAACCTCAAAAACTTCAAAAACGAAAGTGTTCAGGCAGTGAGTTTCAAAACCCCTCAGGAAAAGATGATTGATAAGATCGATCTAGCCGTGAAGGATATTTATAACACTAATAGATTCTGGACACTAGAGCCGGAACTATTGGAAGAGGCATTCGGCACTATCATAACTGAGGGAACCGAAACCACAGTCACTAACAAAGATCTTTCTAAAAACTATATTACTATTACAGCTACCGATTCTAAAGAGACATCCAACACGATCTTTATTCGTGGATATGAACCTAAGGGATATGATGTTACCTTTAAAGAATGGTATAGTTCCACTTTAAACGGGGCGGAGATGCCTAGTTATCTGGAAGGATATGAGAATAAAAAACTTAAAAACTTCTGGGCTGAGATTTACGTGTTCCGTGGAGAATTTACGCAGGATATCGCTACTTCCGACGCATTGTGCAAATATTTTGACGTAGCGGATGGAAAGGTTATGTTAAAACCTTTTATTACCAATGCATTTGGTGAGAAAAAAGACACTCTGGATCTTCTAGCTACCAATGACGCCTCTAATTTTATCCGCAAATATCAGGGTATCCTGCTTCCGGAATTTCAGTCCGCCACGGGTTCCACTCTGTCATTGGATATTATATTCAATAACGACAACCAACTTCATAAGATGATGATGCGTTTGAATCAGAATCTGCTTTATGAAGGTGAAATTGGTTTAGACAAAATTGATACCATGGGGTGGAATCTCCACTCCGGAGCTATCGAATATACTGAGGGTACTGGTATTGACTATAGTGGAATGGCTAGCAGCGATAACATGCCCGAAGTGCTGTCTATCACTAAAAATGTTCCGGTGATTTATCAAGCTATGTACGACCAATACAATGGTGAATGGGTTTATAGTGTAGTTCCTACTACGAAATTCGCCAGCGGAACTTCAGGTGAAGAAATCATCGACATTGACGTAGATAAGATGGCTGCTGATTTTTATACCTATGATCTTCAGACTATTGGCGATGTGGTTCAAAAATCCGAATCCGATCCTTATTCTATCGTGATCACGGACGACGAAATTGATGCTGGTTTTGAAAATAATGAGATGACTTTTGCGTCCGAAGCTACGGGCGACAGCGCTGGAAAATTCAAATATTTGGGTGTCTCCTCTCACGGTGGCAGAAACTTCTTAGATTTGCGGATTACTAAAAGTGATGAAAAATCTTTAATCGGCAAAACCGCTCATATTATGATAAAGGATCCCAATGTTGATGATCCCGATGGCATAGTTAGTCTAGACTTTGGAAACATTGGATCCGGCACTTCCACTACTCAGGGAGGAGACAATTCCGGAGAAGGCAATTCAGAAGAAGGAGCTCCTGCTGCTTCCGGAGAAGGCACTGCTGTAACTCTATTTGATGCAGCTTATAATAAAATGCAAATCGAATCCACATCGGACTCTAATGAAGGCGACGAATCTGCGGATCCGACGATGGCTGACGTGACGGTCACCATCTCCGGAACCCGAATTACAGCCAGCATTATCAATGTTTTCAACAAAGTCGGTATTAAAGAAGGAGATACGTTCTGGATCGACGGCGCTAAAGACGCCGAAGGCATGCCGTCATTCTTGTGTACCGTTACTAAGATGAAATATGAAGCAGCTGACGGCGATACTCCCGCAAAACTCACTATCACATTCGACAAGGATCTTCCCAATGTTACTTCGATTGATATGCTCGTCAAATGTGCCGGTTCCGTTACCGCTACTTCTATCAATCTGAAACCTACTTATGTTGTTGGTTACACCTATGCCGGATCCAAAGTCAAAGATATTCCCGGAAATACCGAAACCGGTTTGGATCCTCAAATAGCTAAGAATAATTGGATTAACTATCAACTTGGTGTTTTGGATTTGAAAGGCATCCGCATCGGTTTGACGAATAGAACGGATGTAGATTATAGATACCTCGTAGATACTTTTGAAGCTTTTGCGGTTCCCGGAGAATGTCACGCTAAATTGGCTTTGATCTGCAAGATGAAATTCAACGTGCTCGGTTTCATTAATTTCCCGAATATGAAGTCTTTCAGCAAGTGCAAATCTATGTCTTTCCGCGATAGTAATGGCTTTGATAGTAAATATATCGCTATGGGCAATAATCCAATGATGGATTCCGATGGAGTCTTTACATTAGCTTCCGAAGACAATGGTGCTAGTTTCGTATCTTATAATACTCCGGTAATTCTTAGAGATCCGGAAACCGGCGTAAAGACCTCGGTTCCGTCTGCCGCACTGGTATCTAATGATTTCTTAGATAAATACGATAAATTCTTGCCATATTCTATCGTAGCCGGCCCTAAGAGAGGACGTATTAGCGATCCCAATCTAATCGGACCCGAGTTCAGTTTCGGTAGAGAAGACCTGGATAATTTGGAACCTATGGGCGTGAACTGTATGGTATATGTACCGGGTAAGGGCACTTATATCAATTCTAACCAAACAGCAAAACAAAATCCTGTTTCCGCATTGTCTAAGATCCATATTCGTGAGCTTTGCACATTCTTGCAAGATGAGATCGAAAATATGATGGAATACTATCACTGGGATTTCAATACTCCTAATCTGAGACAGACTCTGAAAGATAAAGCCGATACTATTTGTGATACTTGCTATCGTAACAGTGGTATCTACGATTACATCAATGTATGCGATGAGTCGAATAACACACCAGAAGTCATTGATAATGAAATGATTATATTGAGCACAAGCATTGAGCCGAGTAGAGGTGCTGGTAAGATGGTGCAAGAATTGACTCTGTACCGCACCGGTGGACTGAGAGCAGCTATCAATGATGCACAATAAACCTTAATTGGTATTCTATAAAAGACCTCTTCGGAGGTCTTTTTTTTGCTCGTTTGTAAACTCGCGATAAATCATGCAATCATCTTTATATCTATATAAATGTGCACGGACAACAAGATCTCTTGTTATATCGCAAATATGCGCGTTTTAACATTAATTTTTGAGTGTGCGAGATTATATAATATTATAAAATATCAAAAGTATGAAAATAAGTCATGAAAGTCCACTTGCTCTGCTCGGAATCAGCCGGGCGTACAATGATTATGATTATGCCTTGGTGCATCTCTTCGAAAAATATCCGGAATACTACAAATTCTTTGAAGAATCTTTGGGAATGGACCGCACCGTTATTTTAGATAATTCCATATTCGAATTAGGAACTGCATTTGATGCGGATGAATTTCACAAGTGGGTGCTTAAACTTAGACCTACCTACTATATTATTCCGGATGTTTTCGACAACGGCCAAGCCACGATTCATAATGTAAAAGAATGGATGTTGAAATATGGAAAAATTTCGGATTGTAAAGAAATGGCGGTGACACAAGGATCCACTCCGGAAGAATTTCTTGAATGTTACCAAGCTCTTTATAAGATGGGCATTTCCATGATCGCCTTTCCGGTAAATTCTAAATCTTATCTTAATGGAAAAGAATATACACCCCAAAATATGATGGAAGGCAGATATATGATGATTAACATGTGTCTGTCTTGGCTTAAAACACAACACCCCGCTATGCCCGTCAAACACCACCTGCTAGGTCTTTCATTGCCACAAGAAGTAGGATTATACAAGGATATTCCCGAAATCGTAAGTATTGATACCAGCAATCCGGTGCTGCACGGCATGGAAGGCATCTGGTATGATGAAGATGGAAATTTATCCAATAAGTCCGATAATAAAATGCATGAAATGATGGAATGGGCGGTTACGGAAGATCAATTTGATGTTATCTGTCACAATATTACTAAGTTTAGAAGTCATGTAAACTAAGAATATGAAAGCCGCAATATTCATAGAATGTGCAGGGGGCGAATTATTCCAAAAGGAAGCCGAATGTATCATAGATTCATACAATCGGATGATAACCCAGCATGGACTGGATATGGAAGTGTTTGCTTATAAGAATTGTGATAGCGGAGAGGTGAGATTGGAAGATCATACGATTATGGTTCCCGGAGACGCACGAGATGGGTGGGCTGATCGGATATATAATGTATTAGTTTATATCCAGGAACACATAGATTGTAAATGGGTAATTAAGACTAATACCAGCACCATATTGAATTTGGTGGAATTGGATCGATTTATAGAAAATCGTGCACTTTTGTGGTATCATTGTGTCGAGACAAAATTTTGGGGAAAATTGTTCACATTAAATATCTTACCGGGTAAATTCTGGCTTTTTCCAAAAGAATTTATTCCCGCGGTAATGGAAGATTTTTATAGCATGCTTCCGGATATCGATTACTGGTGGGATTCTAATTGGGGTACGGATCAATTGCATCGCGCGCCGGATGACGCCATAATCAGTTATATTACCACCATGAAAAATATACCATCGGAGGCTATTCCCGAACATTTGATCGTGGATATATATGAAGAGTGGTTTTCCGGATTGGACAATCTGAATCCCGGGGATCTACGAACCGCTATGGTATTTATATTGAGGATGCATGTATCGGATGATACGGGGATGGAATCAAAGATCCGCAATGAGTTCGAGCCTAAGCTTATAATGTTTATAACTCACCTAATAGAAGATCTAAATATTTAATTATTCGTATTAGTCACATATTTTATAACAAACAATCAAATTAATTAATATGGTATATAGTAAACCTTATCGGAAAGATTCCGGAATCAAGATCGACAAAGACAATCCGTATCTCACCTATCCAGGCAGAAGTTATCGCAGACTGCATGAGAGGAGCATGCGCCCTAAGAAGGTCCCGCGCAGCGGGGAATACCTACAAATCATCGCAGACTGGGATTCCGTACATAACAAATGGATCAATCAGAAACGAATTATTCATACCCGGAAAACAATTTAGTCACAACACAAAATTATGAAGGGATCTTCGGGTCCCTTTTTTTAATTTACACCAATAAACGTATATTTTTAGTTATAAAACAATATAAATTATGCAATTAACAGGAAAAGAAATCGTACAAGAAGGTATTATTACCAACTATGATACCGAGAATGCCGTCCAGCAGCAGGGTATCGATGTCCGCCTTATGAAGGTTAATATATTTGCCGGAAACGGATATATTCCGGCATTCGGCAAGACCGTGCTTCCGACATATAAAGAGATCGAGCCGGAAGCTCATACCGATACCTATGGTGTAGAACACTATCTCTGGCATCTGCCTCAAGGATATTATGAAGTCATCATGATAGAAGGATGCGATACTCCGGCTAATAGGGTGTTCGACCTCAAATCCCGGAGTTCGGTAGTCCGGTGTGGGGCAGAGATTGTCTGCGGACAGTTTGATGGAGGATTCAAGACAGATCATATGGGGTGCTTTCTGAGAGTAGATAATCCGGAGGGCATCATCATCGAACGCGGAGCTCGCATCGCCCAGGTTCGTGTCCACCAGTCTTCGGAAGTCGAGAACCTGTATAATGGCCAATATCAAAACGATAAACAGAGAATCTCATAAGATCTATGATCTATTCTGATATGTCTTATCTTAAAGACCTTCTTCGGGAGGTCTTTTTTATACTTAATATTTCAAAAATAGGATTATATAAGGATAGAATATTATTTATAAAAACGATTAAATATGAAAGGAATCAAAAATCACATGTACGAAGCCGTCAACAATGTAGCAGGCTCTATCGGCAATATCCTTACCGGTCATAGCGAGGAGCTGGCTGCTATCACCAACAAAGAAGACTTGCTGCAGTTCCTGGAAGAGGTGATCCGTCCGGAAATCGCCCCCAGATTTCAAGACGACATGGATGCTCTGATCAAGGAAGTCAACAAGATGAGACAATTCCTTCGCGCCTATCGGGTGGTATATAATTACCTTCTCGCCGGAGACAATCTGAGAGCTATCTAAAGATCATAAAAATATTTATAAAGACCTTCGTTGAAGGTCTTTTTTTATCTTAATATTTTCGTGTTCGGATTATATATATGTAAGAGCAAATAAATCATGTTTGAAAAGGTTAGATATGTTATAGTACAAGATTCCAGATTCGGAGAGGATATATTGATGCTAGCTGATACATCATTAACTCATGGAATGAATTGGACAATCAATCCGACAAAAGCCCGGACATTTGATGACTTGAAAGAAGCAGAATCTGTCTTGCGTTGTTACAAGTTTAATCATCCCCGGGTATGCATGCTCGATGGAAACGAAATAATCGGTCTTGAAAAAGATAATATAAACGAATCTAAAAATATTAATAATCAAAATACCAAAGAAATGTTTGAAAATATCACCAATCAATTCAACGGAATGTTCGGCAAGGTCGCTTCCGGAATGTGTAGACTCACTATGAATGGCAATATCGCCGTCAAGTGTTCCAATGGGTATAAAACCTATAATGTTAAGAAAGGCACCCTGACTAATGTCACCAATTTCTGTTTCAATATCGGAGATGAGATGTTTTTCATCATCCCCACCAATCATGTGAAGGTCGGAGATATCATCCTGGTGCAGGGTAAGCCCAAATGTGTTATTGAGGTCGGCAAGAAGATTATCAGTGTGATTGATTTCGAGAACTCCGAAATCCGCCAAGTTGTCCCGGAAAGACACGTCTTTATGGGTTCTACCTATTTCTATGGCAAGATTGTCTCTATGTTCGGCAATATGTTCTCAGAAGGCAAGGGTCTCAAGAACGTAGTCAAGATGATGATGCTCTCCCAGATGATGGGTAAAGATTCCAATATGGGCGGCATGGGTCAGATGATGGCTATGTCTATGATGATGGGAGACGGCGGCAATATGTTCTCGGATATGTTCAATCTTGATTTTGACGAAATGGAAGATTCCAATCCTATCTTAGAATCCGAAGATGAAGATGAGGAAGGTGAAGGTGCCTCGGAAGAAATCGAGGAAGTTCCCGTTAAGAAAACTAAAAAAACAAGAAAGGAGTAAATTATGGGTGCAGGTTCATGGAGTGCAAGCTCATTTGCCAGCTACTCGGTAGCAAACAATAAGTCTTATGATGAAGTCACCGGACGGGTATTCGGACAGGTTTTTACCAAAAAAGGAATGGATGCCAGATTAGATCCTAAAAACTTTAAAATCAGAGAATGCCTGGACACGGAAGAGCATCCCAACACGGTACCAGTGATACTGGCATTAGATGTAACCGGAAGCATGGGTTCGAGTTGTAAGGAGACCGCAGAAACTCTGGGAATCATCATGACCAATCTTTATAAGAAATATAAGGATATTGAGTTTTGCGTGATGGGCATCGGAGATCTAGCTTATGACGGGGCTCCCATTCAGATGTCACAATTTGAATCCGACGTAAGAATCGCCGAGGCTCTCGATAATATATATATCGAAGGCGGTGGAGGCGGCAATCGGTATGAGAGTTATACTGCTGCTTGGTGGATGGCTCTAAATAGAACAAAACTGGATTGTCATAAACGGGGTAAGAAAGGTATTATCATTACTCTCGGGGACGAACCTATGAATCCGTATCTGCCTGCGGATAAACTCAAGAATGCTACCAGCGATCCCGTTCAAGCTGATGTTAACACCCCGGAACTATATGAGGAAGTATCTAAGAAATTTGATATCTATCATATTGCAGTGGGAGATTCGGCTAATATGTATAAACATTATGCTATGGAGATTACCGGTACATTTGGGCAGCTACTGGGGGATCGCCTGAAGGTCTCTTCCATCAACGAACTATCCGGCACTATTGAAGATTGTATTGATGATTCGTTAGGTGCTGCGGAGATTGTTTCGGGAGATGCCGCTCCAAATGTTAATGAAAACGGAGAGATCTCCTGGTAATCATTCCTTACGAATAAATTTTCAAGGACCCAATCGGGTCCTTTTTTGTTTAATTATTTCAAGAAACGTTTATATATCTATAGAAATCCTTAAAAATACAATGAAATGGATGCACAAATCATCATAGGAGCTAATTATGGCGATGAAGGCAAAGGTACCGTTACCGCACTATACACCAATAAATATCTTGGAGATACGCTGAATGTCTTAACGAACGGCGGATCTCAGCGAGGTCACTCTATTCTCACCAAAGATGGATCTATCACTTATCAACACTTCGGATCCGGCACATATCATGGCGCGGATTCTTTTTATTGTGAACATTTCATCTTGAATCCGGCGCAGTTCACTAAAGAATGGGATGCTCTGATAGAAAAACCTAATGTCTTTCGAGATCCTAATTGCTTGTGGACCACCATCTGGGATATGATGGCCAATCGCATAGAGGAAGAACGGAAAAAGAGATTTGCGAGTTGTGGCATGGGTATCTGGAATACCATTAGGAGAAGCCGGAAAGTATATATGAGATTTGATGATTTCATGGCATTATCTAAAAAAGAACAATCTGCCTTTCTCCGGAAGGTAAGGTCTTTTTATGAAAACCGCTTGGATTTCTCCTCGTTCTGGAAAAAGATCTGGTATGATTATGATATAGAAACTCATTTCCTGGAGGACTGTCAATTCATGAAGGATCATACTACCTCCGGAACCATCCGAGAACTTTTGGCTCTTAAGAGCTTATGTACGAATACCTATGATAATATAGTATTCGAGAACGGGCAAGGGCTTCTTCTTAAAGATACCGGAAGAGACACGTTTGATACTACTCCGTCCGACACCGGGGCTACATATGCATTAGATATCATCCAAGATTTGGAAAATTGCGGAATGGAATTCAATACCACTCTTCATTATGTCACCCGCCCATATCTCACTAGACATGGAGATGGAAATATAAGTAATGAGAATAAAAGAACAAATATATCCGGATCCATTCAAGAAGACAGGACTAACCAATGGAATTCTAATCAAGGAGAGTTCCGATATGGGAAGCTAGATATTAGTAGTCTGAAAGAACGGGTAGAGAATGATGCCCGCGGATACAAATATATCTTAGAGGTCACACACTGCGATGAGATGGATCGGAAAACGGAATTTGATAAGATGTTTGGACCCGAAAATATCCAATATATAGATAATCCAACAGTTTAATTACAGGTTCCTACGGGAACCTTTATTATTTTTAGAAAATTGGTAGTCGTATGAAGGATCCGGAGAAAGTCGATGTAGTGCTTATAATGGAAGAACCGCCCCGTATATATGAAGCAAAGGGCACCACGAAGCAATCCGGTTCTCTGGATCCTCGTACCGACTATTCTCCCGACTGGCTTCCAGACCATATAGAATGGTTAAGGGGACTAGGTTCCGGATCTCAGAACAGCTTTGGGTATCAACTCCGGAATGCACTGAGCCTGGGTGCCGGATATCAGGTAGAGGTTACCGACTTTAATGAAGCTATCTCCGTAAAAATTACTTATACTAATGTCAGGACTTGTAAGTCCGCTAGCCTGCATGCCTGTGTAGTATTCCGCACTAAAGCGGGGGTATGCAATGCTTATGTTAACGGGCAGCGATTCCGGACCTGCAATAGTGTCGGGCAAGCAGCTTCTTATATTAGAAATAAAGCAGCCGCTCTGATCGGAAGAACTACCACAATGGAAAGCTAAGATTATGAAGACATTACAGGAATCTATAATAGGAAGGAAAGGGGTTTTGCCGCCAAATAAAGAACTACAGGAATTGGATGTTGTAGAGATCGCTGGTGGGTCTTATTTTGTGGTAATTAAAGATCCGAACATTTGGAAATTAACTAATTGCAAAGCCCCGTGGAGTGATGCCGGAATGATATATTCATATACCAAAGGAGGTCAACCCAATCCACATAATTTCCTTTATCTTGAATACTATAAAGGATTAGATTATTTCGTGGCAGGCAAATATAGAGATCCTATGTTTGACATAATCCGGATATGGAGACCGAAAACGAATCTCAGGGTTGCTATTGAATTAGAAATGGATCAAATGGAAAGAGATGTCAAATCCGGCAAGTATATAAAAGTATATGAAAGATAGTTATGAAGACACTCAGCGAATCTATAATAGGACGAAAAGGAGCATATCGAAAAGACATAATACCGAAAAGTTTTGATGATCTAGAATATGGGGATTTTGTTAAGATAAGTGGAGATTTCGGTGGTACATTTTTATATGTTCCGCATCATGTGACTAATACGGTTTTCAATGTCGATACGGATGGGTTTATAAGACCTTCTGATTACTGGACGACATTATCTTATATTAGTTACTTTCCATATAATTTCAGAAAATCTCATAAAATAGAAAGAATAATTGGACAGGTTAGTAAATATGAATATGAAAATTTGAAAACCAAAAACGACGTATCGCGTCTTTTTAATAAATATAAAATGCCGAGCAAATGAAAACACTCAGTGAATCTATAATAGGAAGGAAAGGAACTTATCTAGGTGGGACTCCCGTAGTATTCTGGAATGTATATGATCCGGCGGACGTAAGTATTGTGCTAGATATGCCCCGGGATGTCATAGATATCATAAAACAGTCCGATGAAAACGATTATACCATAGAAATAAATAATCTTAATAGTATCCACGTATTATATATATCTGACGAACCAGATTGTGTAGCTATTAAAGATACAAAATGCCGATTATTAAATGAATTTCAAAATAAATTTGAATCGGAATATAATAGAGTTCTCTCTGGTGTAACCGTTCGAGATTTTATTAAAAGCCCTTATAAATATGAAATACATGTGGGAGATGCATATATTCCCATAGGAAGTGTATTAGCACGGGAAATAACAAAATCCATTCCCATGACACACAAAATACAAGATGTGTTTGATCCGGAATATGCCTGGAATGCTTGGATAGAATTTATATGGAACATGCCGGATGCTGCTTCTATTACCGGACCATATTCATTTGGTTATGCTATAGTAGATTTAGGACATAAAAAAGTAATTGAAAGCCCTCGTGGAAGTAATATTTCCGTGAAAATAGAGACATTCAAGGAATTCGGAAAGCACAATGAACGATATGGAAACTAAGAAGAACATATGAAACATATCAGCGAATCTATAATAGGAAGGAAAGGAAATTCTTCCGTAAACAAGTTTAACCGTAGAAAAGCTATAGAGTATGCTAAAAATTATATAGATGAATCTCCGGATTATGAAGAAGATGATATTTATGATAAATATGAATCCGCTGGAAATGCCCTATATTACTTATGCGGGTGCTCCGATAAGGAAGTGGCGGAAATCGCTAATACCGCGTTAGATAATGAAGATACCGACGATGTGTATGATCGTTTAGAAATATATTTGGATGCTATAAGTGAAATATCGAGATTAAAATAATTGAAATGAGACACATCAGTGAATCTATAATAGGAAAGAGAGGGGGAGATTACAAGTCATCTAAAATACCTGGAGATTTATATCCAGGACGAGATCTGGAATATGGGGAAATTGTAGTACTGAATGGGACGAATACATATTATATATGTCTTCCGACCAAACAATGTATCGGGTGGTGGCGTGATAGCGGACCAAGAGCTCAAACAGCCCTGATACGATATAGTTCTATCAATCATCAAGCTTGTTATAGATGTGATCTCACGAGTGATTATAAATTTGTAAGATATATAAGAGAATATAAAAATATACATACAATAGACGATCTTAAACGTATTTTTGATAAATATAATATACCATACGAATGAGAACACTCAGTGAATCTATAATAGGGCGGAAAGGAAGCTACAAATCATCTTCTAAGATACCTGGACGATTTTATCTGGCTAGGGATCTTGAATATGGCGATATTGTAAAGGCAGCTTTTGAATATTATATATATCTTCCTGTTGCACAACATCTTCATTGGTGGATGGGTGCAACAGCAACACAACGCATTATAAGTTCTCAGTCAGGTATACCGGTGAGATATAATTCCACTACAAGTCGTGGTGCTAGTCTTCTTAGTGTTGATCCTTCTATTTTCAAATATGAATTTGTAGGATATGCAGAAGAATATAAGGATATAAAAACACCGGAAGACCTCAAAGCGGTTTTTGATAAATACAATATACCATACGAATGAGAACCTTACAGGAATCTATAATAGGACGGAAAGGAATCCAACCATCAACAAACATTATCTCGGATTGCCGCGATATGATTTCTTGGATAGAGCATTCTCCATGGAAAGAAGCCATGGCGATGGCAACGGATTATTATGATGTCTTAATACAAAATAGACACCAATATCCCAGAGAAGTCCAGCAAATCATAGATGATTCTTTAAAAGAATGGTCTGGTAAGGCTTTATCCAAAATAGCACGTACCGATATTATGATACAAGCTATCCGGAGCATTTCTAATCTAGCAAAAAAACAAAGATCATGAAATCTATAAAAGAATCTATAATAGGGAGGAAAATTGCGGATTGGATTATATTGCCCAATCCGAAAAAACCTGATTTAAAACATTTAGATATATTAGAGCTTAGAGATGGCCGCATTTCGATTTGTTTAGATCCCGACAAAATGGACGCAAGATTTCCATATTGTCCGGGATTTGCATCATTTGATTTATATAACCACAATCTTAACAGCCAGTCGGACTGTATAAGAATGTTTTGCGTCCCGTTTTATGACTACAATATGGATCTCACCTATAATTCAAAATATATAGATCATGAAAAATATGATGTTATAGCCGTATATAGATCGATAAAAAAATTAAATGAGCGCCGTCCGGATTTTGATGACATTAGGAGTAGCTGGAAAAAATATAAACAAAGATTATGAAATCTATAACTGAATCTATAATAGGAAGGAAAGGTGTTCCCAAAGAACTACATAAGTTCAATGATTTGCGGTACGGAGACTTTGTAACTATTGAAATACCAGCAAACAATAATTATATTGGAGTGTTTTTATATGTACCAGACGACATAGCAAAATTAGTGTGTGATCTTAGACATGGCCCATATGGTTTTGGTAGATTTATAAGTGCAAAAGAATATAGTGATAAATATTTTGTTCCGGAGATTAATGCAGCTAGCTTTAAAGACTACTTTCCGGAATGCCCCGAAGATAAAGTTAATCTTTATTCTAAAATAATCAATTATAACGGTCACGCTGAAGAATATAAATCTATAAAGAAGAAAAAAGATGTCGTAGATATTTTCAGAAAATATCGATTTTTGTGAAAAATTATCAAAATACGACTGTTTTTAATAAAAATTATGAAATCTATAAAAGAATCCATAATAGGGAGAAAAGGAGTTTCAGGAAAACTACATAAGTTCAATGATTTGAAATACGGAGATATTGTGGTTATTGATATACCTGATAAACGAAAAATGTTCGATTGTATATATGTACCGGAACATATTGCTATGAAAGTAATTTCCGATAACCCCGGACCTACGGATGATTTTGGCCGATTTATATGTATTGATCCTAATGGTAAGGATGTGGGTTCTTTCCGGGCCGATAGATTTGTAGATGACTTTCCGAATTGTCCCGAAGATGATGAATTTTTTTATAGTAAAATAACAAATAAAATCGGCCATACGGAAGAATATGTTTCTTTAAAGGACGAAAAAGACGTGATAAATCTTTTTATGAAATATAATTTAATATGATTCCATCGCTAAGAATCATATTGTAACCTATTAAATATTAATAAATTAACCACCTCAAAGAGGTGGTTTTATTTTTGAAGTATAATTTACACATAATCAACCAAATAAATTAAATAAATTTTTGCAATATGATTCTTAATGAAAATGAACAGAGATATCGCAATCTGATTTCCGAAGAATTGCATGTCACTGATGAAAGAAAATTGAACTGGATGGCTCAGATGGCTAATGTTCATGCTATCAAGGAAGGTTTACAGCCTAATGCTGCCAATGTTTCCCAGGGCATTTATGCTACCCCTCTGAACACTCTGGGTATTGGTAATCCTTTTATGCCGATCGGTATTCCCGGTGCAGATCACCTCAACGCTAATGGCGTTCATGGTGCTGGCATTGGTGATACTGGTGCTGATTTCCACAATCCGGCTTATATTAATGGTTCCGGTGATGTTCCTATGTCCACTCTTTCTATGGCATTGGAAGTTGCTGCCGTTACTGTTGGTTTCGACCTGGTTGCTACCGTTGTGGCTACCGGCCCCATGGCTATGTTGACTTTCGTCGACTATCCTTATGCTGGTGGTAAGCTCGGTCACATTGGTGAGACCTGGCAAGATGGTATTGGTCCTGATGGCGAAAACAAACCTATCTACATCATGTTGAAGGGCGACATGGAAACTTCCATGAAGTTCCGCGACAATCAAAATGTAGAACCTACCCGCACTGTGGTGACTATCACGGGTACCAATGGTAAATTCGTCGGTATCTATATGGGTAACTCCCGTATTGATGGATCCGTGATCTTCCAAGTGAAAACTGTGAACGATGGTCAATCCTCTCCTAAAGATATTTCTATCGCTCAGATGTTCCGGAACGAAGGCGTGTTCACAACTGACGCTAAAGATAACGCCGGCAATGATATCGTATTCGGTACTCCTGGTGACGATACTGCCGATCCTGCAACTCCGGCTGTCAACGTTCGTTTAGTTCCCGAATTGGTGAAGGGTATCACCGATCATATCCAATCATTCTCTAATTTCTTTGGTACTAAGGATGGTAACGGTAATGTTGTTCCTTCCGACGATCCTATGACCAGAGCTCAGAATGAGACCGGTACCGGTAACACTATCGGTGTCCGTATGTTCTCTAAGATGATCCAGATGGGCAACTATGAAGTGACCGGCGCCGTTACTCGTCAGCAACTTCAAGATATGCCTCTGTATGGTATCGACGTTATTGGTGGTGTGCTGGAAGCTTGTCAGGCCGAGATTTCTCAAGCTCTGAACAACCGCATCATCGACCGCGTTATGAAACTTGGTGTGGAGAACTATAAAGTACAGAAAGCTGTTCAAGGTGTGGACTTCAACCTATATTTAGGTAATGTAGTTACCGATGGTGGTGCTGCTAACCTGTCCAAACCTTTATACCAATTCAAAGCATACCGTAAATTCGTTGATTTGAATGGTAGAGAAGTGGACCCGAATCACACCATTAACATTCCTAATGCTACTAAGAATTCTAGCGCCGAGAATGTGACCACTCATCAAAGACGTATTGCTTCCCGTTGTATGGCTGCTTCTAACTTGATCAGCAGCGTTACCCGTAGAGGTCGTGCTCATTGGATCCTGACCAATGCTCAGATCCTGACCGCTCTGCAAGATTGCTCCGGTTATGTTGTTGCTCCTATGACCAACAACCTCGTACAAGGTGGTGAAGAGAGCTTGTACTATGCAGGTTCTATCGCCGGTATGCAGATCTATGTGGATCCTTACATGTTGTGGGAAGACACTCGTATCTGCGTTGGCCGTCGCGCTACTGTTACCAATAACCAAGTTCAAGGTTCCGGTGTGGTCTTCATGCCGTACATCCTCGCCGATACCGTGCAAATCGTTGCCGAAGGTACTATGGCTCCTAAGATGTTGGTAAATAGCCGTTACGCAATTGTAGACGCCGGTTTCTACCCCGAGCAGAATTACTACACCTTCATGGTAGAGACTGATTCTGACTTCATTATCTAATTTACTTAAAGCATTACTTTAAGTAGAATAGTAACACTTTCTACAAAAAAAGCTCCCTATTTGGGAGCTTTTCTTATTTTTATATATTTAGTTTGTCCAGAATCATAAATCTTATAGTAGTTGGATTCGGACATTATTTCATTCTCTGATTTCAATTCGTAAAAACTTATAATAATTAAAGAGTCTCATAGAGTTTGGCTTTTATGGTTGGTGATATTTTAGTTATTTTTAATATAACCAACTAAATTGTCTGAATATGCCTCATATTGGTTGCAGTTGCAATATAGATAAATCAAAATACCTTAAGCCTACACAGACCCTAGATTCCCCGGGCAAAGATGGCCGGGCAAAATCCGATTATCCTAAGAAAAAATGTGCTACTAAAAGTGGATATAGTGGGCATGTGCAAAACCCTGAAAAACTCGGTCCTCAAGGAATTCAAGGTGTTCAAGGTTTGATGGGTATGCAGGGGGCTGCGGGTATGCAGGGTGCTCAAGGTGTTGCTGGTGATATTGGAGTACAAGGTGAGATTGGTGCTCAAGGAACTGCTGGAGCAAATGGAACTCAAGGCGCTGCCGGTGCTCAAGGAACTGCTGGAGCAAATGGAACTCAGGGTGCTATTGGTGCGAATGGGGCTCAGGGTGCTACCGGAGCTCAAGGAACTGCTGGAGCAAATGGAACTCAAGGCACTCAAGGCATGATCGGTGCTCAGGGCGCTACTGGTGCTAATGGTACTCAAGGTACTCAAGGCATGACTGGTGCTCAGGGTGCTACGGGAGCTAATGGAACTCAAGGTGCTACCGGAGCCAACGGAACTCAAGGTGCTGTAGGAGCCAACGGAACTCAGGGCACTACAGGAGCTAATGGTACTCAAGGCACACAAGGTATGACTGGTGCTACAGGTACTCAAGGTGCTGTAGGAGCCAACGGAACTCAGGGTGCTACCGGAGCGAATGGAACTCAGGGTGCTACCGGAGCGAATGGAATTCAAGGCACGCAAGGTATGGCTGGTGCTACAGGAGCTAATGGTACTCAAGGTACTCAAGGTAGGACTGGTGCTCAGGGCACTACAGGAGCCAACGGAACTCAAGGTACTCAAGGCAAGACAGGTGCTCAAGGAACTGCTGGGGCAAATGGAACTCAAGGTACTCAAGGCAAGACAGGTGCTCAGGGCGATACCGGAGCTAACGGAACTCAAGGCACACAAGGTATGACTGGTGCTACAGGTGCT